>PVBE011560109.1_pt1 | contig 174836 bp, 153 predicted proteins | sample 1631181 | NCBI WGS metagenome assembly PVBE01 (sample SAMN08397723, study PRJNA350692) | Marine metagenome, whole genome shotgun sequencing project. | isolation source: water | place: Pacific Ocean | collected 2012-04 | reverse complement strand
TCGACGGGCGGGGCAAAAGTGGGGTTGCGGGCCAGACGGATGTCCTCAAGACGCCTACTTCCTCAGTTCTCCTCGACGGGCGGGGCAAAAGTGGGGTTGCGGGCCAGACGGATGTCCTCAAGACGCCTACTTCCTCAGTTCTCCTCGACGGGCGGGGCAAAAGTGGGGTTGCGGGCCAGACGGATGTCCTCGAGACGCGTGTCACAGCTCCGGCGCCAGGCATCTTCGGCGAGCACGTAGAAGCGGTTCGCGCGAATCGCCTCCAGCGTCCGGTCGGCGATGCGCGCGGGCGGAACCCCGGACTGGACGCCCGCCGAAAGCCCCTCGTTCACCAGCTTGCGCGTCTCGTCGGCCGCTTCGGTGGCGCCGAGCTGAAACTCGTCGGGCCGGTTCCGATCCGATCGGTCGATGGCGGTGGCGATGACCTCCGGACATACGACGCTCACGCCGATCTTTGCACCCTGCTGCGTGAGTTCGTGGTAGAGCGTTTCGCTCAGGGAGAGCACGGCGTGCTTGGTCATGAAGTAGATGCCGGTCCACGGCATCGAGGTGACAGCGGCCATGGACGCGGTGTTGACCACGTGCCCTGCTTCGCCCTGCTCCAACAAGATCGGCACGAACGTGCGGATGCCGTGGACGACGCCGTAGACGTTCACGCCCATCAGCCACTCGTAGTCGTCGAGCGGAGCGTCCCAGAGCCTTCCGCTCGAGAACACCCCGGCGTTGTTGCAGACCACGTGGACCGCGCCGAAGGCCTCGAGCGTCCGGTCCGCCAGGGCCTGGACCTGCTCGGGCCGCGACACATCGGTCAGAACCGACACCACGTCCGCTCCCCGGTCAGCGAGTCGTTGCGCGGCGCGCTCGAGCGGCGTCGCCTCGACGTCGGCGAGAGCGACGCGCATGCCCTCCTTCGCAAAGCGTTCGGCCAAGGCGAGGCCGATGCCGCTGGCCGCACCCGTCACGACGGCCACCCGGCCTTCGAACTCGTTCATGGCTGCCCTTTCCGACCGGCCCCTTTCGGCGAGATCGCCTCGCCGAGAAACGCAGCGGTCTGCGCCAGCCGGTCTTTCACCGGGTAGTCCCGGATGTTCACCCAGTTGTTCATGACGGCGCCGAAGCCACCCACCACCATCTCCGTCAGGAATTCGATCGGGTGGTCGGTGCGGACATCTCCGCGCACCTGGCCGTCGCGCAGGATGGCACCGAAAGCGGTGTGCAGCTTGGTGATGTCCTCTCCAGTCATCCCCGGCGGCCGGGCGCGCATGGCCTCCAGGATGAGGTCGCGCGCCAACAGGCCGCGCTCCTCCAGAAGCTCCGAGAGACGCACGAAGCAGTGCTCGAGCTTCTGCCGGGTCGACCCCGCGCCGCTGCGCTCCTCTTCGAGAATTTCCTGGAGCTCGTCGATCCGCTCCTCGGCGAGCTGATGAAAGAGATCCTGCTTGGTCGGGAAGTAGTTGAAGAAGGTCTTCTGGGCGACGTCCGCATCCTGGGCGATCTCGTCGACCCGGGTGTCGTCGAAGCCCTGGCGGATGAAGCGCTTCATCGCCGCTCTCATGATGCGATCCCGGACCTCGCGCTTGCGCCGCTCGCGCCGGCTGAGGTCGTTGCTCACGTCACCCACCCGGGGACCTCCAGAACTGATTACTTATAGCACACTGAAAGCTTCGTGTGGGCTGTAACTTCAGCTGGATCCGCGCCTATCATGCTCTGCAAACCCAAGGGGCGGCCCAACCTGCCGCTCGACCACCACCGCGTCTTCGGCGGGCAGCTGCTCGCGCAGGCAATCGTCGCGGCGACGCCGTCTCGGAAAGCGGCCACGCCCTGGCATCGTTCAGCCAGGAGAGCCTGATCCGGCCGCGGGGCTAGCCCTTCCCGCGCGCGACCTTCGCCCAGGAGTCTCTCAGGGTGACCGTCCGGTTGAAGACGGGCTGGCCCTCGCGGCCGTCCGGATCCGCCGCGAAGTAGCCGAGGCGCTCGAACTGGACCCGGTCCCCGGGACGCGCCGCGGCCAGGCTCGGCTCGAGCAGGCCCCGAACGATCTTCAGAGAGTTCGGCTCGAGGTCTTCGAGCAGATCCCGGCCGTCGGCGCCCGGCGCGGGCGCGGCGAAGAGCGTGCCGTAGAGCCGCACCTCCGCCTCGACGGCGTGCTCGGCCGAAACCCAGTGAAGCGTACCGCGCACCTTTCGCCCGTCCGGCGCATCGCCGCCGCGCGTCTCCGGATCGTAGGTGCAGCGCAACTCGACGACGCGGCCGTCCCCGTCCTTCACCACTTCCGTGCACGTGATGAAATAGGCGTAGCGCAGGCGCACCTCGCGTCCGGGTGAGAGCCGGAAGAACTTCTTGGGAGGATCCTCGAGGAAGTCGCCGCGCTCCACGTAGAGAACCCGCGAGAAGGGAACCTTACGTGTCCCGGCAGCGGGGTCCTCGGGGTTGTTCACCGCCTCGAGGTCCTCGCTCTGGCCCTCGGGATAGTTCTCGATCACGACCCGCAGGGGGTCGAGCACGGCCATGGCGCGCGGCACGCGGCGGTTCAAATCTTCGCGAACGGCGGCCTCGAGCTGAGCGAGCTCGATGGTCTTGGGGTTCCGGGTCGGGTTGATCCCGGCCGAAAACGCGCGGATCGATTCCGGCGTGAAGCCGCGGCGGCGCATGCCCGCGATGGTCGGCATCCGCGGGTCGTCCCAGCCTACGACGAAGCCCCCCTCGACGAGCCTGCGCAACATCCGCTTGCTCGTCACCGTATGAGAGAGTCCCACGCGACCGTACTCGGTCTGTACCGGACGCGACGGAGCGTCCACGTTGTCGAGCACCCAGTCGTAGAGCGGCCGGTGGTCCACGAACTCGTGGGAGCAGAGCGAGTGGGTGACACCTTCGATCGCGTCTTCGAGGCAATGCGCGAAATCGTACATCGGGTACACGTGCCAGATGTCGCCCGTGCGATGGTGAGACCCCGACACGATCCGGTAAAGGACGGGATCGCGCATCGGAAGCACCGATGAACCCATGTCGATCTTCGCGCGCAGCACCCGGCTCCCGGGTTCGAACTCGCCGGCACGCATGCGTTCGAATAGGTCGAGATTCTCCGCCGCCGGGCGGTCGCGGTAGGGGCTTCCCTCTCCCGGCTCCGTGAGAGTGCCGCGGCGGGCCTCGATCTCCTCCGAGGAAAGGTCACACACGAAGGCCTTGTGCCGCTCGATGAGCTGCACCGCGAAGCCCGCCATCTGCCCGAAGTAATCCGAGGCGAAGGTGAGTCGGTCACCCCAGTCCCAACCGAGCCAACGCACGTCATCCTCGATCGCGTCGACGAACTGCGCCTCTTCGGAGAGGGGGTTCGTGTCGTCGAAGCGCAGGAAGCAACCCCCGGCAAACTCCTCCGCCAATCCGAACTGGAGACAGACCGCCCAGGCGTGCCCGATGTGGAGCCGGCCGTTCGGCTCGGGGGGAAAGCGTGTGACCACCTCGGTGCGTTTCCCGCTCGCGAGATCGGCGCGGATCATGTGCCGGATGAAATCGCTGCCGCTGGGTTCGTCCGAGGCCACCGCGCATTTCCTTTTTTTGACTGGAAGAGTCGGGATTCTAGGCACTTAGGGAGCGGCCCGGAACCCTCCCCCGAATGGGTGTGTTCAATCGGGGGCCATCTCGTCTAGTGTAGGCAGTCGTCGTCCCTGCCCTCGAGCAGTCCCCGGCCTCCGAACCACCTGGGAGATCAGCATGCGTCATATGAGCCTCTACGCTTCAGCCCTCACGGCGGGACTCCTGCTTCTGTTCCCCGTCTCCGCCTCCGCGGTCGATGACGCCGACGGTGCCGCCCCGCAATTCCAGGAAGGCGACGTCATCACCATGGAGGACGTGGACAAGCTGAAGCCCTTCCTGCCCGAGCAGTTCTGGGACAACCGGGACTTCTTCTTCTACGAGGGCATGCAGCTCCTAATCGGACCGACCATGCGCGACTACACGCCGAATGAACAGTTCCAGGAAGCCTCGGCCAGAGAATACGGGAAGCCGCGGATTGGTCCGGACGGCAGCCTCGAGAACTTCACCGCCGGCCGCCCCTTCCCGCAGGACGAGATCGACTGCAAGAACGACCCGCAGGCGGGCATCAAGATCATGTGGGACTTCTCCAAGGGGCTGGGCGGCGACGGCCAGGCGCACTTCTTCTACTCGTATTGGGACCGCGGCGAGCAGCTGCCGCTCTACTACGAGGGAACCGGTAAGACCGTAAAGCTCTCTCAGCGCTACGAGCCCAAGTACCAGTCGACCGGCGGCGATATCTTCCGCGGCGAAAAGCGGATCAACGCTTTCGGCGTGCACGTCGAGGCGCCCTTCGACGCCCGCGGCATCGAGGTTCTCAACTACCGCTACCGGACCTCGGACAAGACTCGCAAAGAGGCCCGCAACGACGACACGTGGGTGTACGTACCGACACTGCGCCGCGTGCGCCGCATTTCATCGGCCCAGCGCACCGACGCGATCGCCGGAACCGACTTCACCATGGACGACCTCCGCAGCTTCAACGGCATCGTTCCCCAGTACGACTGGACCTGCCTCGACGAGCGAAAGATGATCGCCCCGACGAACACGATCTCGAAGGGATACCCCTACGAGAAGGATCACAACTTCGGTCCGTACGGGCTTTCGTTCGCAAACGATCGCTGGGAGCTGCGCGACGCCTGGCTGGTGCGCATGAAGCCGAAGAACGACGACCATCCGTACCACCACAAGGACATCTGGCTCGACAAGCAGACGCTGGCGCCGCTCTATTCCTTCGCGTACGACCGCAAGGAAGAGTTGTGGAAGATCATCTGGCACATGAAGCGCTGGAGCGAGGACACGGATCTGACCGGCGTGTGGTTCGAGGGTTGGGATGACGTGCCCGAGCCGCGCGCGCTCCAAGTGGTCAGCGACATGATCGTCAACGTGCAGACCGGAACCGGCAACCGCATCGAGTTCTGGGACGCCCACGGCACGCCGCCGAAGAGCAAGGGCAAGATCCGCCGCTTCATCGACGTGGGCCGCCTGACGAAGGGGCGCTGACGGGGAACCCCGGCAGGTCTCTCCGCAGACGAGATCACTCTCGCCTCGGCCCGCCCCGTCGAGGAAAGGGACGGTGCGTTTCTGACCCTGCGCGAGCAGAGCCCGCGGGCTGGATCGGTGTGCGAATCCCGGCACTGAGACGCTGGCGGCCGGAGGACTAGACTGCCCCCGTGGCAAAGGTCTCCTACGGCAGGCGGGTCAGCGAACTCGCCGAGCGCGATCCCGACGCGGTGGCCTTCGTGTGCGGGGAGCAAAGCCTGCGGCGAGGCGAACTCGAGGCGCGCACCAACCGCCGGGCCCGCAGCTATGCCGAACGCGGCGTGGGCGCCGGCGACCTGGTGACGCTCGCGCTGCCCAACGGGATCGAACTGGCCGAGGCCTGCATCGCGACGTGGAAGCTCGGGGCCGTCCCGAACCCCATTTCCCCGCGCATGCCGCCGGCCGAGCGAGCCGGAATCGTGGAACGCGGCAGACCGGCGCTCGTGGCGGACGCGCCCGAAGAGCCCGACGCGTCGCTGCCCGACGGCCCGCTCCCGGACGCGACGCCGCCCCACGAGCGCGCCCTGGCGTCGGGTGGCAGCACCGGCGCACCGAAGCTGATCCTCCCGGCCAACCCGGGCAGCTACGACGCCGACGCGCCGTCGCCCATGTTCAAGGCGAAGCGCGCGGTGCTGGTGTCCGGGCCCATCTCCCACGCGGTCCCGTTCAGCGCCACCTTCCAGGGCCTCTTCGGCGGCGCGACGGCGGTGATCCTGCCGCGCTTCGACGCCGCGAAAGCGCTCGAGGCGGTGGAACGCCACCGCATCGACCGGATGCACCTCGTGCCGACGATGATGCTGCGCATCTGGAGGCTCCCCGCGGCGGAGCGCCTGGCGCGGGACCTCTCGTCCCTCGACTTCGTGATGACGGGCGGCGCCCCGTGCCCCGCCTGGCTGATGCGAACCTGGATCGACTGGCTCGGCCCGGACGTCCTGTGCGAGGCCTTCGGCCCGAGCGAGCGCATCGGGGGCACCTTCATCACTGGCCGCGAGTGGCTCGATCACCCGGGCTCGGTGGGCAAACCCATGTCGACCGCGCAGATGCGCATCCTGGATCCGGAAACCGGAGAGGAGCTTGCGGCCCACGAACTCGGCGAGATCTACATGATGCCGGCCGAAGGGCCGGGCTCCACCTACCGCTACGTGGGATCCGAAGCGCGCCGCACCCCGGACGGCTGGGAATCCGTCGGCGACATGGGCTGGCTCGACGCCGACGGCTACCTCTACCTGGGTGACCGCCGTACGGACATGATCCTCACCGGCGGACAGAACGTGTACCCGGCCGAGGTCGAAGCCGCGCTCACGGAGCACCCGGCGGTGAAATCGTGCTGCGTGATTGGGCTCCCCGACGCGGACCTCGGCAACCGCGTCCACGCGCTCGTGGAGCTCGCGACACCGGTTTCCGACGACGGTCTGCTCGCGCACCTGCGCGAACGGCTCGTGGCGTGGAAGCTCCCGCGAGAATTCGAGCGGGTCGACGCGCCGCTTCGAGACGACGCGGGCAAGGCGCGCCGTGGAGCGCTGCGCGCCGTCCGCCTACCCCGTGGCGGCGAAGAGTGACACGTGCACCTGCGGCACGGCGAGGTCACCCGTTTCGGGAAAAGCAGACCCATGAGTGGCAGCGAAATGTCTCCGCCGCACAATGGCGGCCCAGTGGCGCTCTGCACCGACATCGACGGTATCTTCGAGGAGACCGGGCGGGCCACGTGTTGCGATGCCGCCAGACGCAGTGCCCGCAGGATCCGAACTCCGGGGCAACTCGAGACTGATTGAGTTCTGGCCTGGCTGGAAGGAGACACGATGACCGGCAGCCGAATCCCGCACGGAGCCTCGTCTCTCCCCATCTTCTTGCCGTGTTTCCTGCTGATCTCCGCATTGTCCGCGGGATGTGGGGCTCGAGAGGAGACAGCGGTCGTCGAGTCCGGGAGTGACGATTCACGGCCGCCCAACATCGTCCTCATATTTGCCGACGATCTCGGCATCGGAGACACCGGCGTTTACGGCAGCGAAATCATCGATACGCCGCATATCGACGAACTCGCCGCCGCGGGTGTGCGCTTTACCAACGGCTATGTTTCCCACCCGGTATGCAGTCCGTCCCGCGCGGGGCTGCTCACCGGTAGATACCAGCAGCGTCACGGTTGGGAGTTCAACCCAATGGGCCGTGACTTCTTCAGCGGCATGAGCACACGAGAACGAACGCTCGGCGATGCCCTCAAGGCCGCGGGGTATGCCACAGGCATGGTGGGCAAGTGGCACCTCGGTTATCAGGGGCCACATCACCCCTCGGCTCGAGGCTTTGATGAATACTTCGGTGTACTGGGAGGTACCAGCATCTTCATCGACCCCCATGCGCCGGGTGTCGAATCCATGGGCCGCATTCCGGCGATGCGCCATCCCCGGATGGCGGTTTCGCGCGGCCGGGAACCCGTGGAGGTGAAGGACTATCTGACAGACGCATTCACCGACGAGGCGGTATCGTTCATCGACCGCCATCGAGACGAACCGTTCTTTCTCTACTTGAGCTTCACTGCACCGCACACACCTCTGCAGGCGACGGCGAAATACCTGGACCGCTACCGCCACATCGAGGACGAAGGCACACGGATCTACGCGGCCATGGTGGCTTCATTGGATGACAGCGTGGCGGCGATCGTTGCCAAGTTGAAAGAGATCGGCCAGTACGACAACACGATGGTCGTGTTCTTGAGCGACAACGGATGCGCGGGCCATATCGATGGCGCGTGTTCCAATGCCCCTCACGCAGGGTTCAAGGGCTACCACCAGGAGGGGGGGATTCGTGTGCCGTTCATCCTGAGCTGGCCAGCGGTGTTGCCGGGAGGCACCACATATGACCATCCCGTGATCACCCTGGACCTGCTGGCAACCTTCACCGCGGCGGCGGGCCAACCGGCGGTCACGGAGGACAGTGTGAACCTGTTGCCGTATCTCACCGGAGAACGCAGCGACGAACCCCACGACTATCTCTACTGGAGAGCTGGACCGACCGCGGCGATTCGCGACGACCATTGGAAGCTCATTCTCTACAACAAAACCGCCTTGACCCGAAGAGATCTGCGGCCAGATGGCGGGCTCGAACCGCCAGCGGAAGGCTGGTCGGCCGACTCACCCCACGGACAGCTCGTGCTCTTGTACGACCTGAGCGCAGATCCCGGCGAGACGACGAACCTGGCGGAAAGTCATCCCGAAGTGGTTGCGCGCTTGAAAACCGCTTATGCCAAATGGGCGAAGGACTTGCCGTCCAGACCAATCTTGCCGAAGCGGGCCTCGATGCTGGCAGAGATTCACGGGGAAACGGTGCAGCTATTTTACTGAGGACCGGAAGGACGAGGAGGCGATTGCAGAGTCACGGATCGCACTCGCAGACGGGGCGTGCGGTCACACCGCGGAAAAAACAAAGCCTTCCTCAGACCGAGCCGTCACCTCGCCGATGCGCACCGCCTCCGGGTCACCGGCCTCGTGCAGCGCGGCGAGCGCCGCATCGACACGCTCGGGCGGCAGCGCCAAGAGCAGGCCACCGGCCGTCTGGGGATCGAAGAGGAGCGCCACCCGGGGGCCACTCGCTGTCGGCGCGAAGTCGATGGCGCGACGGCGCGACTCGTTCTGTTCGTGGTAGCTGCTGCGCAGGCCGCGGGCCAGGAGTTCGAGCGTGCCGGGAAAGGGGGCGAGCGCCTCCAGCCGGACCCGCGCGGACACTCCGCTCGCACGCAGCAGCTCGGCCAGGTGGCCGGCGAGCCCAAAGCCGCTGACGTCGGTCGAGGCGGTCGCGCCCGAACTTCTCGCGACCTCGGCAGCACATTGGTTCGACCGCACGAGCGACGCGTGGAGATCGCGAACCCAGGCGCCCCGGGCGAGGCCCTGCATGTCGGCTGCGAGCAACACGCCGCTTCCGAGAGGCCGAGTCAGGACCAGAACGTCGCCGGGGCGCGCGCCGTCGAGTGACAACAAGTCCCCTCCTGCGGGCAGGTCGCCCGTCACCGCAAGACCGACGAAGAGCTCCGGCCCGCGGGTCGTGTGTCCGCCGACGAGGCTCACACCGAGCGGATCGAGGGCGGCGCGCACGCCGGCCAGCACCTGGTAGAGCGTCTCCTCACCGGCACGTGCACTTTCATCCGGGACGGTGACGAGGGCCAGCGCGTGCCGGGGCCGACCGCCTTTCGCAAAAACGTCTCCCAGGGCGTTGACCGCCGCTACGCGGCCCACGAGCCAGGGGTCGTCGCAGAAGGCGCGAAACCCATCGATCGTCGCCAGCAACACGGCCCCCCCCGAAAGCGCCAGCGCCGCGGAGTCGTCGGGCCGCGCGAGACCGACGAGCACGCTCTCGTCGGCGGGCGGGGTCCCGAGCCGAGCAAGCGCGGCATCGAGGCTCGTCGCCCCGAGCTTCGCCGCGCAGCCGCCGCAGTCCATGGATTCCATTCCCATCGATTCGGCACTCGGGAAGTCTCGGGCCGGCGCGCTCGCTGCGTCGAGCACCTGGAAGCGGCGCATGAAGCGGCGGTCGATCCAGTCCTTGAGCCTCCAGACTGCGGGTCCGGCGGCGACGCAGCCTCGCTTCTCGCCCAGGGCGCGCCGGTCCCCGAGGTTCAGCAGGGCCAGGAAATCCGTCTGCGGTCGGTAGCGGCGCAGCGCGCGGCCCGCGAGCGCCCGGCGCAGGTTCGCATCGAGCACAGGACCCTCGCGAACCGCGTAGACCCCGGCCTTCGGAACCCAGTCGAAGCCGCTGATACCCGCACAGTCTCCCGCTGCGAAGAGTCCCGGGCAGCCCTCGACTTCGAGCGTATCGCGCACACGCACGAAGCCCGCCGCGTTGCGTGGCAGTCGGGAATCCAGGCCTAGCGCCACGGGCGCCGCGCCCGTGGCCCACAGGACGAGGTCCGCGGGAAACGGCTCCCGCTCACCTTCGACAAAGAGCTCTCCCTTTCCCACGCGCTCGACCCGCGTGCGGCAAACGACCCGTACGCCGCGGCTCTCCGCCTCGCGGCGGGCCCGCTGCACGAACCGTTGGCCGTGGCCCGGCAACACCTCCACCGTGTCGCACACCAGCGTGAGCCGGAACGCGCGACCCTGCGCGCGAAGCCGTGCATCGAGCGCGAAGCACAGCTCGACGCCCGCCGCACCGCCGCCAACGACACAGACGTTCGGCATCGCGTCGCCACCGGGCAGTTGCGCCAGCCGGGCCTCGAGCGCGCCGACGAGACTGCGAATCGGTCGGGTCACGAGCGCGTGTTCCACCACCCCGGGCAAGTCGAGCCCGCGCACGCTGGATCCGACGTCGAGACTCGCAAAGTCGTAGGACAACGGAGCACGGCCCTCGACCGCGACTCGCCGCGCTTCCGGGTCGACGCCGACGGCGCGGGCCAGCACGATGCGCGCGCGAGCGCGCCGCGCCAGCGGTACCGCGTCGATTTCGAGTTCGCGAGCCTCGTAGTCGCCCGCGACAAAACCCGGAACCATCCCCGAGTAGACGGCCTCGGGGCAATCGAGGACCAGGGTGAGCCGCACCGAGGGCACCGGCTTCATCATCCAGCGCCGGAGCACCTGGACGTGCGCGTGGCCGGCACCGACCAGCACCAGGTCACGCGGCAGCTCCGCTCGAATCGCGGTATCCACTGGAGCCTTCCGGCCAGTTGTATCACACGGCTCTTCGGGCCGAGCTGCGGCCCACCGCGACTCGGGCCAGTTGTATCACACGGCCCTTCGGGCCGAGCTGCGGCCCACCACTGCTCGGGCCTTCCGCTCCACATCGCACCGCGCGGCGATCTGCGACACCTTCGCAGCATGGGGGCCCACCGCGGGGACACGACGGCCTGGGGCAGCGCCCTGGCCGCGTTCGTCGTATTCGCCGCGTTGCTCGCCAGCTTTCCCGAGAAGCTCTGGCATTGGGACGAGTTCCAGCTCGCCTACGGCGTGACGCACTTCGACCTGACGCGGCACGAGCCCCACCCGCCGGGCTACTACCTCTTCGTCCTGCTCGGGCGGGCACTGGCGCCCGTAGTCGGCGACCCGGCCCGGGCGTTGCGCTGCGTTTCCGCGGCGTCGGTGGCGTTGTTTGCCGGTCTTGCCGCCGGACGCACCCCGGCAGCGATCGCTCCGCTGGCGCGGCTGCTCCTCGCCGGTGCGGCGGCCGCTTTCGCCCTGGCATCTCCCCTCACCGAGCGCCTGGGAGTCGCCGCGCTCAGCTACGCCGCCGAGGGCGCCGTGTGGCTGGCGTGGTTGCTGGTCCTGGCACGGCGACCCAGGGGCCGCGGACTGCTGGCCCTCGCCTTCGCCGCCGGCCTGGCCGGCGGGATCCGTCCCACCCTCACACTCTGGTCGGCGCTCCTGCTCCTGGCCAGCCAACGCGGCCCCGACCGCGCGTCACTGCGAGAGTTCGCGGGCCTGGCGAGCGCCGGAGCGGTCGGGGTTCTCGCGTGGTTGGCCCCGCTGCTCTGGGAGAGCGGCGGCCTGGCGGGGTACCGCGAGGCGGCCGGGGCGCTCGTGGCGGGCAACGTCTGGGCGAAGTCCGTCTTCGTCGCAGGATTCGACGGCTGGGGAGCGCGGCTTGGACAGATGACCTCCGATCTCGCCGTGAGCCTCGGGCTCGTGGCTCCCGCACTCGCCGCACTCGGGATCTGGCGGCTGCGCGGCGGCGGCGGGCGGGCTCTCGCCGAACTCGATCCGCTGCTCCACGGCGCTGCGCTGGCCTTCGCCTTCTACGCTCTCGTCATCTACGACACCCCGGGCTACCTGGCCGCGGTGGCGCTGCCGCTTGCCGCGTGGTGCCTGCGTGCCACCGGCTTCTGGCTCACCGGTCTCGACGCGCGCCACCAACTGGCGGGGGCGAGCGGCGCACTGCTCATCGCAGGCGCCGGTGCGATGCTTCCGGGCGGTGCCGTGGACCCGGACTACGCGCACCACGACCGCCTGCTCGAGACTCGCTTCGCCGCAGTTCGCGAACGCTTCGATCCGGCCGACACCCTGCTCCTGACCTCGCGCGAGTACTGGGACTACGGGCTGCGCCACGTCGCCCACGACCTGCCGGAATTCACGACCCTCCAGCTGGCGCTCGACCCGTATTTTTCGATCACGAGCGACGAGCGGCCCCTGCTGGTGGCGCGGGGACGCCAGCTCCAAGCCGCCGGACCCGAGCCGCTCGACCTCGCGACACTGCTGCCGGCGGGCTCGCTGCGGCGCGTGGTCTACATGGTGCCCTTCGACGCGGACGCGTTCGTAGCACCCGCCTGCTCGCCCCTGGCGCACGGCGTGAAGACCGCTCTCGGCGAGACGCTGCCGGTGCTGCAGCTGCGGCCCGGCTGGCGCGTGCTGGCGCGCGGCGGGCGTCTCCACTGTGCTCCGCCGGTCGAAGGCTGACCCCGCGCACCCGCGGACTGACCGCGGACAGCTTCGAGGCCGGGGCTGAATCTCATCGGCCCCCCGGCTCCTGTCGGGTAGAATCAGCGACCCATGTGGAGGGACCCATGCGAATTCGAACCACGATTGCAATCGCGGCAAGCGCCGCCCTGATCGCCGGTGCCGCCAGCTGTCGGCAGGAGGGACCTGCAGAAAAGCTCGGCCGGCAGATCGACGATACCACCGATCAGGTCCGCAAAAACATCGAAGATGCCACCGACCAGGCCCGCGAAAACATCGACGATGCCACCGATAAAGCGAAAAAGAAGTTCGCCAGCGACTAGCCACCAGGCGCTCCCGATCGGCGACCTCTTTCGCCGCAATGCCGAGCACGGCCCGGACCGGATCACGGCATCCCCGGGCGAAAGGGTCGTCTGCCTCGAGGAGCGGTGCGTCCTCTACCCGGGCGCCTGCGGCGGCGCCGCCCGCTGACCGAGGTGTATGCACGCGGGGTGGACCCAGATCACGGGCGCTCTTTCATCTGTTCGAACAGGACGGCGCTGTCCAGGAGTTCCCAGACTTCGACGAGCTTTCCTTCCCGCAGGCGCGCAAAGAAGCCGTACCGGTTTTCGTAGGGCGCCCCTCGATCATGTCGAACAGAAAGGATTCGAAGGTCTCTCGATCGCCCATGCTCACCCTGTTTTCTCGCGCCAGGACCCTCCCGCGGTCCGGCGACGGTCGCTAGGCCATGAGGCCGCCGTCGGCGACGAATTCGGCGCCGGTGCAGTAGGACGACTCGTCCGAGATCAGGAAGAGGGCCACCCGCGCCTGCTCGATCGCCTCACTGATGCGCGCCAGCGGCTGGGCGGAAAAGGTCTCGGGAGTCTTGTGCTCGCCGGGAACCATGTCGGTATCGACCCCGCCGGGATGCAGGCTGTTGACGCGGATGCCGAGCGGGCCGAACTCGTGGGCTGCCGTGCGGGTGAGGCCGCGGATCGCGAACTTGCTCGACACGTAGGAGATCGATCCCGGTACGGCTCGGAAACCGGCGATCGAGGACACATTCACGATCGAGCCGCCACCCAATTCCCGCATCGCGGGCGCCGCGGCCTGCATGCCGAGGAAGGTCCCGACCTGGTTCACCTCCACCACCTCCCGGTAGTCCTCGAGCGACGTCTCCAGGAAGGGTTTGCTGCGAAAGATGGCCGCGTTGTTCACAAGGCCGTCGACGCGGCCCCAGCGCTCGCGGGCCGAGGCAACGAAGTGCGCCCAGTCGGCCTCCTCGCGCACGTCGAGATGCGTGTAGAAAGCGGCGTCACCCAACTCCCCGGCCACGGCCTCGCCGGCGGTATCGAGGACGTCGCCGATCCCGACCCGCGCGCCCTCCTCCGCGAAAAGCCGCGCCTCAGCCTCGCCTTGGCCGCGCGCGGCCCCCGAGATCAACACCACTTTGCCGTCGAGCCTGCCCATGACCACTTCCCGCCCCGTCTCCCGCTGGTCGCGGGAGCGGCGCCCTGATAGACACCCCCATTCTATGTCCTCACGGGCCCGGCGCGCACTTTCTCCTCGCGGGCCCGGCGCGCACTTTCGGCGGTGTTTTTTGCAGCGATGCGCCGACCCCGAACAAGATGTCGGTACTGCACGACGGCGGTGCCCGTGCGCTCGGAACTTCCCGCACGCTGAATCAGTACCGGCTGGTTCACGGGGTCCGAAAGCAGCCGAAGGGCGGCGACATAGCCGTTCGGGTTCGCGCGGCCGTCGCCGACCATCTGCAGCCCAGACCAGATGGCGCCGAACTCTGCCGCGGCCCCCTGATTGGAGCGCCGCTTTTCGGGATAGCGATCGAAGGAGCCGAGATCGACCACCGTCTTGATGTCGTACTCCCGCTGGGAGCATGCAGACGAGCACCGGGAGGACACGTCCCATCGCGTTCCCACGTAGCAACGCCCGTGATAGGCTCGCCACCCGACAGGCGGGAGGAAACCATGGCATCGATTTTCAGCCAGATCATCGAGGGCAAGCTGCCGGGACGCTTCGTCTGGAAGGACGAGCGCGCCGTGGCTTTCCTGACCATCAGCCCGGTGAAGCCGGGACACACGCTCGTGGTGCCCCGCGAAGAAGTGGACCACTGGATCGACATGGAGCCCGACCTGGCGCGGCATGTGATGGGCGTGAGCCACTCGGTCGGACGCGCCATCCAGCGCGCCTTCTCGCCGGCCCGGATCGGACAGGCGATCGTCGGCATCGAGGTGCCGCACGTGCACGTGCACCTCATCCCTATCGACGCAATCTCGGATCTCGATTTCTCGAAGGCCGACCCGAACCCGAAGCCCGAGGCGCTCGACGCAGCCGCAGCTTCGATCCGCACTGCCCTGCGCGATCTCGGCTTCGCCGAAGTTTCCGAGTAGAGGCGCCTTGTGATCCAGCTCGAAACCGGCATCAAGGAGGTCGAGCCACAGCACCGGATCGACGAGGCGAAGCTCACGGAGTTCCTCGGCGATCATCTCGAGGACTTCTCGGGCGACCTCGAAGTCCGCCAGTTCCGCGGCGGCCAGTCGAATCCCACCTATCACCTGAGCAACGGGGAGCGGAAGTGGGTGCTCCGACGCAAGCCGCCGGGAAAGCTCCTCGCCTCCGCACACGCCGTCGACCGCGAATTCCGCGTGATCTCCGCCCTGAACCGGATCGACTTCCCGGTGCCCCGAACGCGAGTCTTGTGCGAAGACGAGAACGTGATCGGAACGATCTTCTACGTGATGGACCTGGTCGAGGGTCGGATCCTCACCGACCAGACGCTGCCCGATGCAACGCCCGAGGAACGTCGCGCCACCTACGCGAGCCAGATCGAGACCCTCGCAAAGCTCCACCAGGTCGACTACGAATCGATCGGGCTCGCCGACTACGGGCGGCCGGGCAACTACTTCGCCCGCCAGGTCCACCGCTGGACCAAGCAGTATCGCGCCTCCGAAACCGAATCGATTCCCGCGATGGAGCGATTGATGGAGTGGCTTCCGGAGAACATCCCCGACGACGACTCGACAAGCATCGTTCACGGTGACTACGGCCTGAACAACATGGTCGTGCACCCCACCGAGCCGCGGGTGGTCGCCGTCCTCGACTGGGAACTCTCGACCATCGGCCACCCGTTCGGGGACCTCACCTATCACCTGTCCCAGCGGCGATCGCCACGCAACGCTTTCCTGGGCATGACCGACGAGGAGCTCCGGGCGAGCGGGATCCCCAGCGAAGCGGAGTACGTGGATCGCTACTGTGCACTCACCGGGCGCGATGGAATCCCCAATCTGGACTTCTACCTGGCCTTCCAGCTCTTCCGCGCCGCCGGAATCATGCAGGGAATCGCCGCGCGCGTAAAAACGGGTACTGCAGCCGGCGAGCGCGCAGCGGAAATCGGGCGGCTCGCGCGGCCCCTCGCCGAGTGCGGGCTGGAGCACGCGGCGAAGCTGGGCGCGTGAACCGGGACGCGGGGGCGGCGTCGACCCAGACGACCGGGTCGGACCCTCGGTTCCGGAAGGTGCCGGCCATCGTCACCTTCGGGAATTCGTCCGGCTCCAGCAGCGTCGCCAGCTCTTCTGGGTGCGGTCCGAACTGCACCGCCAATGGCGCAGCGCCCTAGCCGCCGACCTGGTACATCTCGATGCGGCCGCGGTGGGGTGTGCAGCCGTCGCGTCCCGTCTGGGCAACACGCTCCTCCGAGTACCGGTCGGTGCGCCGGCGCCAGGCCCCGCTGATGAGTTCGCGCAGCGCCTCGTCGCTGGCGCCCTCGCGAAGCGGACCCCGCAGGTCGACACCGCCCGCGGCAAAGAGACACGTCACGAGCCGGCCCTCGATGGTGAGCCGCGCCCGATGGCACTCTCTGCAGAAGGGCGAAGTGACCGAGGCGACGATCCCAATTTCTCCCGAGCCGTCGGCATAGCGCCAGCGCTGCGCCACCTCGCCGGAGTAGTTCGGATCGGCGGGCTCCAGCGGGAATTCGGTGCCAACGCGGTCGAGAATCTCCCGGGCGGGAACCACCTTCGCCCGGTTCCAGTCGTTGAGCGTTCCGACGTCCATGAACTCGATGAAGCGAAGGATGTGGCCGGTGCCCTTGAAACGGCGTGCGAGCGGAACGATCGATTCTTCGTTCACGCCCCGCTCGACCACACTGTTGATCTTGATGGGGCGAAGACCCACGGCATCGGCCGCCTCGATTCCCTCGAATACGCGGCCGGTACCGAAACCGCGCCCGTTCATCGCCCCGAAGACGGCGTCGTCATGACTGTCGAGGCTCACGGTCACGCGCTGGAGTCCCACGTCGGCAAGCTTCTGGGCGTACTTCGAGAGCAGCCAGCCGTTGGTCGTGAGCGTGAGGTCGCGAATGCCCTCGACTGCCGCCAGACGCTCCACGAGGCGTGGCAGCTGGTGGCGCAGCAGGGGCTCGCCGCCGGTGATGCGGAGCTTCTCGACGCCCGCCCCCGCGAAGAGCCGCACGAGCCGTTCGATCTCCTCGAACGTCAGCAGCTCCGGGCGGGGCAGGAACGCGTACTTCTCGCCATAGATCTCGGCCGGCATGCAGTACGGGCAGCGAAAATTGCAGCGGTCCGTAACCGAGATGCGCAGATCCCGAAGCGCGCGGCCGAGGCGATCATGGGGGGCGTCGAAAGATGTCACCTGTCTTCCCAGAGGCGCGGGAGGGGGAGAATTCTACCCCAGGTTTCTTGACCCGGAGAGCTTCTGTCCTACCTTTCATAGCCCATGGGGCTAGACGACTCGACCCGCCAGAAGATCCAGACTCTCGTCGACTCGGACAACATCGTCCTCTTCATGAAGGGCGTGCGGGAGTTCCCGCAGTGCGGCTTCTCGGCGCAGGTGGTTCAGATCCTCGACAGCGTCGTCCCCGAGTACACGACGCACGACGTGCTCTCGGATCCCGAGGTGCGCGAGGGCATCAAGGAGTTCTCGAACTGGCCCACCATTCCGCAGCTCTACGTGCAGGGCAAGTTCCTGGGCGGCTGCGACATCGTCACCGAGATGTTCCGCGCCGGCGAGCTGCAGACCGCACTCCAGCCGGCAGACTGATCGATCCCCACGTCCACGGCTAGCGGGCGTGCAGCTCCGCCATCAGGCCGAATAGATCGACGAGTCCTCCGGGCTCGGCCGACGGGTCGAACTCGCGGTAGAGCGTATCGACGTTGACGGCGATGCGTTCGGCGGCCCCCCAGGACGCGTAGTCTCCGAGCGCGATTTCGCGTGCCGCATCGGCCGCCGACAGGCCGGCATCGAAGCACACCCGCGCCTCGTCGCGAACGTACGTCAGGTACTCCCGCACGGCAGCGGCACCCTCGGGTCCCACGATGGGACCGTGCCCCGGCACCACCACGTCGACATCCATGGCCTCGATGCGCTCACAGGCACGGATCCAGTTGTCGACGGGACCAGCCCACATGATGGGAGTGCCGTCGATGAAGAGGATATCGCCGGTGAATACGGTTCGGTCGGAAACGGAGTGCACCAGTACATCGCCCCGCGTGTGGGCGGGCCCCACTTCGAAGACCCGCACCTCCTTGTCACCGACACGTAGAGTGACCTCGCCTTCGAAGGTCCGGTCGGGTTTCACCGACTCGATGCCCGAGAACTCGAACTTTCCGAAAACATGCCGGAAGAACTGGCCCGCGGGGCCGAGTTGCTCGGCGTTCTCCAGCCGCTGCGCGATGAGCGCCGGCGGCACCTCGTCCATCTCCTCGGCCGACGCCCGGGACGCGATGATCGTGGCGTCCGCGACGAGGGCGTTCCCGTAGCAGTGGTCGCCATTGGCGTGGGTGTTGACGACCGTGTCGATGACGCGCGCCGCAGGCGCCGCGTCGCGCATGGCGTCGAGCATCGCCTTGGTGAGTCGCAGGTCGAAGAGGGTATCGACCAGGAGCGACGCGCCGCCGTCGGTCACGAGCCCCGCATTGCTCCAGCCCCAGGACCCGTCCGGTTGCAGCCACGCCCAGCAGCCGTTCCCGATCTCCTGCAGGCCCCTCTCGTACGTGAAACGCGGCATGGGCTTTCCCCTCGTGCGGCCGCACAGCCTACCACGGGGTACCGTTCGGCGGCGATGAACGCGCCGCCCGCCGGGACCTGGAACAAGCAACTCATCGCCGCCGTGGGACTCGGCGTCGCGGCCCTCTACCTGTTGGGCCTGGGTGCGACCGATCTCTGGGCGCCCGACGAGCCACGCTACGCCCACGTGACCGATGAGATCGTCACCGGCGGTCACGGCACCGCGGGGCTGATCGTAATGCACGTCGACGGCGAGCCCTACTCGGAAAAACCGCCGCTCTACTTCTGGCTCGCGGCCGTCGCGAGCGCACCGGCGGGCCGCGTCACTGAAATGAGCGCGCGCCTGCCCTCCGCCCTGGCCGGGTTGGCAGCCATCGCCCTCACTGCCGTTCTCGGACGCCGACTCCTGGGTCCGGGTGCCGCACTGTGGGGTGCGGTTGTGCTGGCCACCGTATTCGACTTCGCGTTTCTGGCGAGACGCGCGCGCCTCGACGTGCTTCTCACGCTCACCGCGGTGACCGCTTTCTACGCCCTGCTGCGCATCGATCGCCGCGAGGGTTCGCGGCGCGGCAACGCGGCGCTCCTGCACGGTGCCATGGGGCTCGGGGTGCTGACGAAGGGGCCCGTCGCATTGCTCCCGCTCCTCGCGGCAGCCGTATACCTGACCTGGGAACGCCGGCTGCGCGACTGGCGCCGCCTGGCGCCGCCGTGGGCCTGGCTGCTCTCTGTGGGGCCGGCGCTGCTCTGGCTCGTGAGCGCTGCAGCGCTGGCGCCGGGCACCAGCTTCGACGAAACGCTCTGGCGCAATACGATCGGGCGTTTTTTCCAGGGCGTCTCGAAGGCCGAGCCCTGGTACTTCTTCTTCTACCAGCTCCCAGTGAACTTCCTGCCCTGGACCCTGCTCTGGCCACTCGCCCTCGTGGAAACGCGGCGCGCACTCCGCGCGGCGGCCGATGACCCGATGGAGGCCCGCGGCTGGCGGCTCCTCGTCAGCTGGGCCGCCACCTGGTTCATCTTCTTCACGCTCTCGACCGGAAAGCGCGGCCTCTACCTGCTGCCCTCGTTCCCAGCCCTGGCCCTCCTGTGCGGCGCGGCCCTGGAACGCTGGCTCACGCGACGCTCGGCGCTGCCACAGAGCGCCGAGCGCGCCTTCGCGGGCCTGCTCGCCCTGCTCGCCGCGGGCGGCACCGCAATCCTCGCTCTCGCCGGGAGACCTCTACCACCCGAGCCTTCCGTCGCATTGCCCGGCGCCTTCGGTGCGCTACTGGTCGCCGTCGCGTTCGCGAGTTGGGCCCTCGCGCGCCGTCTCCGGGCGCCAACGGCACGCGTGGCGCTCGCGATCGGACTCGTCGGAGCAGTCGAACTCGCGGTCTTCACCCTGCTTCACCCGGCATTCGATCCGTCGAAGTCCGCACGCCCGATCGCCGACTCCGCCGGCGCACTCCTCGGCGATCGGGAACACATCGGGCTCTACCGCCACCAGGCCATGATCGGGGGCCTGGCCTTCTATTCCGGAAGGCAGATCGAAAAGTTGCGGACGACCGCGGACGTGGAGCGCTTCGTCTCCGAAGGCGGCCGGGTCATCGCCGCCAAGGCGAATATGCGCCGTGAGATCGAGGAAGGCGGCGACTTCGAAATCGTCTCCGAACACCGCGCCGGCAAGCGCCGCTACTTGGTACTGCGCGCCCTCGACCGCGGAATATAGAGATCGGTGATGGTCCCCTCGGCCATCTCGGCTGCGAGGGCGACGGTTTCCGAGAGCGTGGGGTGCGGGTGGATCGTGAGGCCCACGTCCTCTGCGTCGGCACCCATCTCGAGTGCCAGCACCACCTCGGAGATGAGGTCACCCGCACCGGGCCCGACGATGCCCGCACCGAGCAGTCGGCCCGAGTCGGGGGCGACGAGCAGCTTGGTCAGCCCCTCGGAACGACCGATGCCGAGCGCGCGGCCACTCGCCTGCCACGGGAACACAGCGCAACGCACCGGGATGCCCTTCGCCTTCGCCTCGGTCTCGGTGAGACCCGCCCACGCCACCTCGGGATCCGTGTAAGCGACCGAGGGGATCGCGCTCGGATCGAACGCGACCTTGTGCCCGGCGATCACCTCGGCAGCAGTCTTGCCCTCGTGGGTCGCCTTGTGCGCGAGCATCGGCACGCCCCGCACGTCTCCGATCGAGAAGATGTGCGGAACGTTCGTGCGAAGCTGGGCATCGCTGGGCAGGAACCCCTGGTCATCCACGCTCAGGCCGGCCGTCTCGGCACCGATGCGGTCGCCGTTGGGCCGCCGGCCCACGGCGACCAGCACCCGGTCAAAGACATCGCTCGCCGGAGCGCCCCCGCCCTCGAATGAAACCCGGAGCCCATCCGCACCCGCCTCGACACTGCCGACACGCGTACCCAGGTAGATGTTCTCGTAGCGCTCCCCGATGATCTTTTGCAGCGGCTTCACCACATCCGGATCGGCACCGGCCATGAGCTCCTCGAGCAGCTCCACCACCGTGATCCGTGTGCCCAGGGCGTGGTAGACCGAGGCCAACTCAAGGCCGATGACTCCCCCGCCGACGACGAGCAACCGGCCGGGGATCTCGTCGAGCAGAAGGGCCCCGGTCGAATCCATGACGCGCGGGTCGTCGTCCGGAAAGCCGGGCAGCGCGACCGCCCGGGAGCCGACAGCCACGATCGCGTTCTCGAACGCGATCGTGGTTTCGCCAGCGGGAGTCGCGACGCGCACGCTATGGGGTGTTTCGAAGCGGGCCTCACCCAGGATCACCTGCACCTTGCGTCGCTTCGCGAGACCCGCGAGGCCGCGGGTCAGCTTGCCGACGATGCCGTCCTTGAAATCCCGCACGCGATCGAGGTCGATAGCCGGCTCGCCGAAGCGGACCCCCTGCTCGGCCATCTCCACGGCTCCGGTGATGCCCTCGGCCAGGTGCAGGAGCGCCTTCGACGGGATGCAGCCCACGTTGAGACAAACGCCGCCGAGTTCCCGGTAACGCTCGACCAGCACGACACGCTTGCCCAGGTCCGCGGAGCGGAAGGCGGCGGTGTACCCACCGGGGCCGGCGCCCAGTACCAGGACCTCGGCCTGCACGTCCGCCGCAGGCAGATCCGCCGTGGGGACCGCTGCGGCGGCGGCCGGCGGCGCCTGAGTCTTCACGTCTGGCGTCGGCGGCGCAGCCGCCTGGGCAGGGGTCTCCTCTGCCGCGGGCGGCGCGTCCGCAGCGGAGAGTTCGCCCGCTGCAGCCGATGCCGAAGCCTCGAGACGCAGAATCAAGTCGCCCTGCGAAACCGTGGAGCCGACCTCGACGGCGAGTTCGCTCACCACACCGGCGGTGGGCGACGGGATCTCCATCGTCGCCTTGTCGCTCTCGAGCGTTATGAGTGATTGCTCGACCGCCACGGAATCCCCGGGTGCCACCAGCACCTCGATCACGTCGACGTTCTCGAACTCGCCGATGTCGGGAACCGGAACGTCGACAAGGCTCACAGCAGCAGATTCCGGATATCGGCGAGGCTCACAGCAGCAGATTCCGGATATCGGCGAGCACCGTCTTGAGACGCGTGGTGAAGCGAACCCCATCGGCACCGTCGATCACGCGGTGATCATACGAGAGGCAGAGCGGGATGATCAGGCGGGGAACGAACGCCTCCTGCTCCTCGTCCCACACGGGCTGCTGACGCGAGCGGGCCACGCCGAGCACCGCGACCTCCGGGGCGTTCACGATCGGAGTGAAGGCTGTGCCGCCGATCCCGCCCAGGCTCGAGATCGTGAAGGTCCCGCCCTGGAGATCGTCGGGGCGGAGCTTGCGGTCCCGGGCCTTCTGGCTCACGACGGCGAGTTCCTCGGCCAGTTCGAAGAGACCCTTCTGGTCCACGTCGCGGATCACCGGCACCACGAGACCCGCGTCGGTATCGACGGCAACGCCGATGTGAAAGTACTTCTTCAAGACGAGCGCCTCGCCACTGCGATCGAGCGACGAGTTGAAGTGCGGAAATTCCTGGAGCGTGACCGCACAGGCCTTCAGGAAGAAGCCGAGAGGTGTGAGCTTGACGCCGTGCTCCCGGGCCTCGGGCTGTTTGTCACGTCGGAACTCTTCGAGCTCCGTGATGTCTGCCTCGTCGAACTGCGTGACGTGGGGCACCGTGAGCCAGGCCCGGTGCAGGTTCCGCGCGGAGATGCGGCGCAGCTTGTTGAGCGGCTCGACTTCGGTCTCGCCCCACTTCGAGAAGTCGATTTCCGGCATCTCGGGAACGGCGAAGCCCTGGGGAGGCGGCGGCTGGCTGCCGGAGGCCAGCGATTGCTTGACGTAGACCTGCACGTCCTCCCTGAGAATGCGCCCCTTGCGGCCCGACCCCGTCAAGCGCGCCAGATCGACGCCGAACTCGAAGGCCAGACGCCGCACCGACGGGCTCGCGTGCGCCTTGGCGGCGTCCGGAGCCGGCGCCCGGTCGAGTGGGGGAGCATCGCTGAGCATCTGCGCCGGGCCGGCCTCGTGCACTTCCGGCGCTGGGGTCACAGCCGCTGCCGGGGCATCGGCGGCCACCGACTCCTCCGCCTCCCGAGGCGCTGCCGGGGCATCGGCTTCGCCCGCCTCTACCTCCAGCGTGGCAATGGGCGTTCCCTCGCTCACCTTGTCGCCAACCGCAACGTGGAGCGCCTTCACGACCCCGCCGGCAGGGGACGGAATTTCCATGGTGGCCTTGTCGCTCTCCAGCGTGATCAGCGACTGCTCGGCGGAGACACGATCACCGGGCGCTACCAGCACCTCGATGACGTCGACTTCCTCGAACTCCCCGATTTCGGGAACCGCGACTTCTCGCTGGGATGCCATCGCTCACACGCTCAGCGGATTCGGTTTCGCGGCATCGATTTCGTACCTTGCCAGCGCCTTACCCACGGTATCCGGCGGCACCGCACCGTCGTCCGCCAGGGCCTTCAGTGCCGCCACCACCACCCAGCGCCTGTCGACCTCGAAAAACTCACGCAGCTTGGCGCGTGTATCACTGCGGCCGAAGCCATCGGTCCCGAGAACGGAATAGGAACTGGGGACGAACGGCCGGATCTGATCGGCGTAGGTCTTCAGGTAGTCGGTCGCCGCCACCACCGGTCCCTTCCGACCACCGAGGCATTGCTCCACCACCGAAAGCCGGGGCTTCGGCTGCGGATCGAGCAGGTTTTCTCGCTGGATCGCCAGTCCCTCGCGGCGCAACTCGTTGAACGACGTGACACTCCAGATGTCCGCTGCCACCTTCCAGTCCTCGGCCAGCATCTCCGCTGCCGCGATCACCTCGCGCAAGATGGCACCGCTCCCGAGAAGCTGCACCCGAAGCTTCTTGCGCGCCGGCCCCTCCCGAAACAAGTACATGCCGCGAACGATGCCCTCGCGCACCCCGTCGGGCATTGGTGGATGTGCGTAGTTCTCGTTGAGCACCGTGATGTAGTAGTAGACGTTCTCCCCGTCGGTATACATGCGTTCCAGGCCGTCGTGGATGATGACGGCGAGTTCGTAGTTGAACGTCGGGTCGTAGGTGCGGCAGTTCGGAACCACGGATGCCAACAGCTGGCTGTGCCCGTCCTGGTGCTGGAGCCCCTCGCCGGCGAGCGTCGTGCGACCCGATGTCCCGCCGAGCAGAAAACCGCGCGCCCGGCTGTCGCCGCTGGCCCAGGCCAGATCGCCCACACGCTGGAACCCGAACATCGAGTAGAAGATGTAGAACGGAATCATCGGAAGACCGTGATTGCTGTAGGAGGTCGCCGCTGCGATCCAGGACGACATGGCGCCCGCCTCGGTGATTCCCTCCTGCAGAATCTGCCCCTCGGCGTCCTCCTTGTAGTACATCACCTCGTCGGCATCGACGGGATCGTAGAGCTGACCCTTCGCCGCGTAGATGCCCAGCACGCGGAAGAGTCCTTCCATGCCGAAGGTGCGCGCCTCGTCGGGGACGATCGGAACGATGTGCTGGGCGATCTTCTCGTCGCGAGTCAGCGCGGTGAGAAGCCGCACGAAGGCCATGGTCGTCGAGATCTCGCGGTCACCGGTCCCCTCGGTCTGAGACGCGAAGATCTCGAAGGGAGGGATCTCGAGCGCCGTCTCCGCAGTGAGCCGCTGGGGCACGAATCCTCCCAACGCTTCGCGCCGCTCGCGCAGGTACATCATCTCGGCGCTTTCTTCGGGTGGCTTGTAGAAGGGCGCCTCCTCGAGCTCGTCGTCCGGAATGGGCAACCGGTAGCGGTCGCGGAATGCAACGAGCGCTTCCCGGGGCGGCTTCTTCAGCTGGTGCGCGATGTTCACGCTCTCGCCCGACCGACCCAGCCCGTAACCCTTCACCGTCTTTGCGAGGATCACCGTAGGTTGACCCGTGTGCTGCGTCGCCGCGGCGTAGGCCGCGTACACCTTCTGCGGATCGTGACCGCCGCGGTTGAGCCGCCAGATGTCGTCGTCGCTCATGTCCGAGACCATCTGGAGCAGCTCCGGGTACTTCCCGAAGAAATGCTCGCGCACGTAGGCCCCGCCCTTTGCCTTGTAATTCTGGTAATCGCCGTCGAGCGCCTCCTCCATTCGCCGCAGAAGGAGCCCATTCTTGTCCTTGGCGAGGAGCCGATCCCACTCACCGCCCCAGATCACCTTGATGACGTTCCAGCCTGCGCCGCGGAAGCCACCCTCGAGTTCCTGGATGATCTTCCCATTTCCGCGCACCGGACCATCGAGCCGCTGAAGATTGCAGTTGATCACGATGATCAGGTTGTCGAGTTCTTCGCGCGCCGCGAGAGATATCGCGCCTAGCGACTCGGGCTCGTCCGTCTCTCCGTCTCCCACGAAAGCCCAGACCTTGCGACCGCTGGCGTCGATGAGCCCGCGTGCGTGCATGTACTTCATGAAGCGCGCCTGGTAGATCGCCATGAGCGACGAGAGCCCCATCGACACGGTCGGGAACTGCCAGAAGTCCGAGAGGAGCCACGGGTGCGGATAAGACGGCAGCCCGCCCCCATCCACCTCCCGACGGAAGCGGCCGAGCTGTTCCTCGCTCAGGCGCCCCTCGAGGAAGGCCCGGGCGTAGACGCCCGGGGCCGAGTGTCCCTGGAAGTACACCAGATCACCGCCGTGACCGTCCGTCGGCGCGTGGAAGAAGTGGTTGAAGCCGACCTCGAGCAATGTCGCGAGCGACGCGTAGCTGGAGAGATGACCCCCGAGTTCCTTCGAGATCAAATTGGCCTTCACCACCATGGCCAGGGCGTTCCACCGGTTGATCGAGCGGATGCGGTGCTCGAGCCCGGGTTCACCCGGCATCCGGGCCTCATCGCTCTTGCGGATCGTGTTCAGGTACGCCGTCGTAGCCTTGTAGGGGAGGTGGGCCCCGCTGCGCCGTGCGCGATCGATCAAGCTCTCGATCAGGAAGTGCGCACGCTCGACCCCCTCGTTCTCCAATACGGAGTCGAGTGCATCGATCCACTCGCGGGTTTCCCGGGGATCGAGGTCGCGTTCATCTGCCATGAACACCTCTCAGGCGCTGGAAGTCCTCATCTGCGTGGTATGAAGACCGCGTCATCGGCGACGACGCGACCATTGAAAATCCCATCTCGCGTGCCTGTCGACCCAGCGCATCGAACTCGTCCGGGGTCCAGTAGCGCTCCACCGCCGCGTGGCCAGGCGAGGGCCGCAGATACTGGCCAATCGTGACAAAATCGACTTCGGCAGCGCGCAGGTCGGCGAGCATCGCGTGCACCTCGTCGCGCGCCTCCCCGAGCCCGAGCATGAATCCCGACTTGGTGAAGAGCCCGGGGACCTGCTGCTTCGCACGGCGCAGGAGATCGAGTGAGTGCGCGTAACGCGCGCCGGGCCGGATGCGACGGTAGAGGCGCGGCACCGTCTCGACGTTGTGGTTGTAGACGTCCGGCGCCGCACGGGCCACGGCCTCGAGCGCGCCTTCCTTGTGCCGGAAGTCGGGAGTCAGCACCTCGATGCTCGTACCCGGCGCGCGGTGCCGGATTTCCGCGATGCAACGCACGAACTGGTCCGCGCCCCCGTCGGCCAGGTCGTCGCGGTCCACGGAGGTCACGACCACATGGCGCAGGTCCAATTCCGCCACCACCTCACCGAGCCTTCGGGGCTCGTCGGGATCCACAGTCCCCGGGAGCCCCGTCTTCACGTTGCAGAACGCGCATGCCCGGGTGCACACGTCGCCGAGAATCATCACCGTCGCGTGTCGATTCGCCCAGCACTCACCGATGTTCGGGCAAGCTGCCTCCTCGCACACGGTGTGGAGGCCCTTTCGACCGATGAGAGCCCGCGTCTGCTCGAAAGCCCCAACCGGCCGAGAGCGCAACTGCACGCGAATCCAGGGCGGCTTCCGCAAGCCGGTCCTTTCGGTCCAGAGCTGCTGCATGGATCTTCAGCCACCTCTGCTCGCCAGCACCTTAGCACGCGGCCTCTCCGACGTGGCCGAGTAGCCACCTCGGGCAGAAGAGTGAGCGTCCACGACCCCCCCTCGGAAGAGGCTACCGGTGTATCCTGTGCGAAAGGAGGGCCGCGCATGGCACCGTTTCTCCGGCCGTTCGAGGGAGTGGTCTACTTCGGCTTCCGCTTCGTCTTTGGCGCGCTGTTCATGCAGCACGGCGCCCAGAAACTTTTTGGCGTTTTCGGGGGACCGCCCGCGCCGATGCCGCCGGGGCTCCTCTACACGGCAGGCTCGATCGAGTTCGTGGGCGGCGCACTCGTCGCACTCGGCTTCATGACGAGCTGGGCCGCGTTCCTCTGCAGCGGCATGATGGCCGTGGCCTATTTCATGGTCCACCTGCCCAACGGCTTCTGGCCCGTTCTCAATCATGGCGAGATGTCCGCCCTCTACGCCTGGGCATTCCTCTTCATCGCAGCCCGCGGGTCGGGCAAATTGAGCTTGGACAAGGCGTTCAACCGCACGTAGGGGACCCCTCATGAAACTCGCGACGTTCACGACCAGTGGCGCAGTGCGCATCGGAGTAGTGGTGGGCGAAGAGGTCGTCGACCTCGAAGCGCACGCACCTGGGCTACCGACGGAGATGATTGCATTCCTGGAGGCGGGATCCGACGCCCTCCAAGCGGCCCAGCGCGCCGTCACGACGGCGGGCTCGCGCATTCCCCTCGACGAAGTGAAGCTCGAGGCGCCGCTGCTCCGCCCACCGAAGATCCTGGCCATCGGCCTCAACTACGCCGACCACGTGAAGGAGACCGGACGCGAGCCCCCGGAGGTCCCGGTGGTCTTCAACAAGCAGTCCACCGCCGCAACCGGGCCCTACGATCCGATCCACCTGCCGCGCGCATCCCACGTGCTCGACTACGAGGGTGAGCTCGGCTGCGTGATCGGACGTCACTGCCGACACGTGCCCCGAGAACGCGCACACGAGGTCATCGCCGGGTACCTGATCGTGAACGATGTCTCGGTGCGCGACTGGCAGCTGCGCACGCCGACGATGACGATGGGGAAGTCCTGGGACACCCACTGCCCGATGGGTCCCTGGATCACCACGGCAGACGAAGTGGAAGAGCCCCATGGCCTCGGCCTGCGGACCTGGGTCGACGGAGAGCTGCGGCAGGACTCGAATACGAAGGAGCTGATCTTCGACTGCTTCGAACTCGTCGAACACCTGTCGACAGCCTTCACCCTCGAGCCGGGCGACGTGATCTCGACCGGAACTCCCGGCGGTGTCGGGATCGCCATGAAACCCCCGAAATTCCTGGTGGCGGGCGACGTCGTGCGCATCGAAATCGCAAGCCTCGGGCAGATCGAAAACCCGGTGATCGCAGAGCCCGAAGACACCGCACGCATCTGAAGGAAACCCCATGCCCGACGCGAAACAACGAGTCGAAATACTCGGCTCCCAAATGGCCTATGTCGACACAGGCAGTGGAGACCCGATCGTCTTCCTGCACGGGAATCCCACGTCCTCCTACCTGTGGCGCAACGTGATGCCCCATCTCGAGGGACAGGGGCGGCTGATCGCGCCAGACCTGATCGGAATGGGAGACTCGGACAAGCTCCCCGAAAGTGGACCGGATCGCTATACGTTCGCCGAGCACCGCCGCTACCTGGATGCACTGCTCGACACGCTGGGCGTGAACGAGAATGTGACTTTCGTAATCCACGACTGGGGTTCAGCGCTGGGCTTCGACTGGGCGAACCGCCACCGCGACGCAGTGAGGGGCATCGCGTACATGGAGGCCATCGTACAGCCGCTCGAATGGGACGAGTGGCCGGAAGCGGCGCGCGGGGTCTTCCAGGGCTTCCGCTCCGAAGCCGGCGAGGCCATGGTGCTCGACGGCAACGTCTTCGTGGAGCGGGTCCTGCCGGGATCGATCCTGCGCAAGCTCTCGGACGACGAAATGGCGGAGTACCGGCGCCCGTTTGCGGAATCCGGCGAAGCGCGGCGGCCCACGCTCACCTGGCCGCGCCAGATTCCGATCGAGGGCGAGCCCGCGGATGTCGTCGAAATCGTGAGCCGCTACGGCGAGTGGCTCGCCGCGAGCGACGTCCCGAAGCTCTTCGTCAATGCCGAGCCGGGTGCCATCCTGACCGGGACGGTCCGCGAGTTCTGCCGCAGCTGGCCCAACCAGCGGGAAGTCACCGTGAAGGGCAGCCACTTCGTTCAAGAAGACTCACCGCACGAAATCGGCGAGGCGGTGGCGAGCTGGCACGCCCAGCTCTGAGCAGCGCCAAGCCAAATAGCTGATATCAAACAATCTTTTACTTCATTGACGATGCGAGTAAATACTCTTAGAGTTAATGAATATGGAGTATCGGGTTGAGGAGTTGGCCCAGGCAGCGGGGTTGCGCGTGGATACGCTCCGCTTCTACCAGGCGCGGAGCCTCCTGCCCGCACCCGCGCGGCGAGGGCGCGTCGCGGTCTACGGCGATGCCCACCTCGAACGGCTTCGCCGCGTGCGGGAACTGCAGCGCGAGGGGTTCAAGCTGGCGCAGATCGCGCGCATCCTCGCCGGCCCCGAGGCGGCAGACCGCGAACTGCTGCTGGCACTCGCCCGCGAGCGGGTGGGCGAGCGAACCCTCACGCGCGAGGAGTTGGCCGCGGAAGCCGGCGTGCCCGAGCCGCTGCTGCGCGCCGCCGAGTCGGCCGGCCTGCTGGAAGCGGTGGTCGTGGACGGCGAAGAGAGCTTCGGCGAGTCGGAGCTCGAAATGGCCCGGGCTGGGCTCGCCCTGCTCGAGTCGGGCTTTCCGCTCCAGAAGCTTCTGACTCACGCGATGGCTCACGCGGAGCACGTGCAGGAGATCTGCGACGCTGCGGTCGAACTCTTCGACGCCCACGTGCGCAGCAATACCGATGACGCGGAGGTGACGGAGATCTTCCAGGCCCTTCTCCCCAAGGTGACACGCCTGGTCGCGCTCCACTTCCAGCGCACACTGGTGAATCGGGCTCTCGATCGGCTGCGCGGCAAAGACGAGCACCGCGCCTTGCGCGCGGCATTGGAAGCCACGGAAGGCGCGCACCTGGAAGTGGAGGTCGAGTGGCGCTAGACGCCCTGCCTTCCGGCACCGACAAGCGCGCCGCGGTGCGTGCGATGTTCGACCGCATCGCACCGCGCTACGACGGATTGAACCGGCTGCTCACGGCCGGGCTCGACCAGCGCTGGCGTCGCTTCGCCATCGACAGCGTTCGCGTTGGCACCGGCGATGTCGTCCTGGACCTGGCCTGCGGAACCGGCGACCTCGCGGAGCAATGCGCCGCCCGAGGCGCACGGGTCGTCGGCGTCGATTTCGCCGGTGAGATGCTCCGCGGCGCTCGACGCCGCGCCGTGCGTGCGGACTTCCTCCAGGGGGACGCCGCCCGGCTGCCCCTGCGCGACGCAACCGCAACGGTCGCCGTGTGCGGCTTCGCTCTGCGCAACTTCGTGGAACTGCCGCCGGTCTTCACGGAACTCGAGCGAGTCCTCGCGCCGGGAGGACGCGTGGCGCTTCTCGAAGTGGACCGTCCGCGTGCACGAGTGCTCCGCACCGGCCACTCCTTCTACTTCGACCGGGTGGTGCCCCTCATCGGCGGCCTCCTCTCCGATCGCTCCGCCTACGCCTACCTGCCCCGGTCGACCGTCTACCTGCCGCCGGGCGAAGAACTCTGCGCCCTGCTCGGGAAAGCGGGCTTCACGGCGGTGCAACGCCGCGAACTCCTGCTCGGCTCCGCCCAGATCCTGACGGGCGAGGTGCCGCGATGAGGGGCCACACGACGCGCTATCTGGCCGTGCCCGTGAAAGTCACCGACTCGGACCTGCTGCCGCAGCTCGCCCGCTACGGAACGGACCGCTTCTATTGGGAACGACCCTCTGAAGGTTTCGCCCTCCTGGCGCTCGGCTGCCGCGAGGCGATCGAGCCGCACGCGGCACAGCGCTTTCGCGCAGCCGACGCGGCGCTCCAGAACCTGACGGAGCGCGTCCAGGGCGTGGAGTCCGGGGCACCGCTCGTCACCGGCGGCTTCGCCTTCGCCCCGAGGCAACCCCGAGACGAGCATTGGTCGAACTTCCCGGCCGCGCGACTCGTCCTGCCGGAACTCTTGTGCCTGCGGCGCCGTGGGATCAACCGGGCGCACGCCTTCTTGCCGTTGCGCCCCGGCGAGAGCGCAGAGCGGATCGAAGCGCGTCGCCTGGCGCTCGCGACAGCCTGGGAACGAAAACTCGCCGCACCGCTGCCGGACGCACCCGCGGCCGGGAAGACGGGCTTTCACGCGGACACCCCACTCACGCCGGATCACTTCGAACGAGCGGTGTCCGATGCGCTCCACGCCATCGCCTCCGGTGATCTCGAAAAGGTGGTGCTCGCGCGGAGGGCTCGCCTCCGCCGCGCCGAAGGCTTCGACGCCGTGGCGTGCCTCGACGCGCTGCGCCGCGCCTACCCCGCGAGTGCGTGCTTTGCTCAGGGCCGCGGTGACGCAGTCTTCCTGGGCGCCACGCCCGAGCGCCTGCTCCACGTCCAAGGCGAAGCGCTCGAGACGGGAGCTGTCGCGGGCTCTGCTCCGCGCGGGCGCGAGCCGGTGGAAGACGAACGCCTGGGACAGGAGCTGCTGGAGAGCAAGAAGGAGCAGGCGGAACACGCCGTAGTGGTTCGGGCAATTCGCGAAGCGCTCGATGGCACATGCGTCGAACTCGACGTGCCCGAGGCGCCGCGGCTCCTCCGGCTCGAGGGCATACAGCACCTGGAGACACCCGTCCGAGGCCGACTCGTGCCCGGCACGCGGCTCCTGGAACTGGCCGCACGAATGCACCCCACTCCGGCGGTGGGCGGAATGCCGAGTTCGGCGGCGCTCGCGTGGATCGATGCCCATGAATCGCTCGACCGCGGCTGGTACGCGGGCTGCATCGGTCATCTCGATGCTGCCGGCGGCGGAGAGCTATGCGTCGCGCTGCGCTCCGCTCTGCTTCGCGGATCGGACGCGCACCTGTTCGCGGGAGCCGGCCTCGTCGAAGGATCGAACCCGGTGGCCGAGCTGCGTGAAACTCGCCTCAAGCTGCGCGCCCTGCTCGACCCGATTGCGGTGGCCGAGCTGCGTGAAACTCGCCTCAAGCTGCGCGCCCTGCTCGACCCGATTGCGGAACTCTGAGCGTGTCCACGAACCAGGATTTCGCGAGCACGCTCTTTGCGGAACTCGTGCGCTCGGGTGTACGCCACGCTTGTGTCTGCCCCGGCTCGCGTTCGACACCGCTCACCGCCGCCGCGGTCTCCCAGACGGAGCTGCGCTGCTGGTCGCACGTGGACGAGCGCGCCGCGGCATTTTTCGCCCTGGGTCTCGCCCGAGCGAGCCGCGCGCCCGTCGCCTTGATCTGCACCTCCGGAACCGCCGCCGCAAACTTTCATCCCGCAGTGGTCGAGGCCCACCACGCGCGGGTGCCGCTCGTGGTCCTCACCGCCGACCGGCCGCCGGAGCTCCGGGACTGGGGAGCCGGGCAGACGATCGACCAGCTCGGCCTGTACGGAAGCTCCGTGCGCTGGTTCGTCGAAGCTCCGGTCCCCATTCCGGGCGACGCGTGCCTGCGCCACGCCCGCGCACTCGGGGCCCGAGCCGTGGCAATGGCGCTCGGCCGCCCGGCGGGTCCGGTGCACCTGAACCTGCCGTTTCGCGAGCCGCTCGCGCCCGACACCCCGGTGGAGAAGGTTCTCGACGAGACTCCCGTCGTCGAGCGTTGGACCCCGACCGCCGAAGCCGGCCTGGCCCCCGATGCAGTCGACGCAATCGCCAGCGCACTGCGCGGCTGGGAACGAGGCATCGTGGCCTGCGGGCCGCTCGATGCTCGGGACGACGAGGTCCGCGCGATCGCGCGCCTGGCGCAGACGCTCGGCTGGCCGCTCCTCGCCGAACCGACGTCGCAGCTGCGCTGCGGTCCGGCTAGCGCCAGCGCCCCGGTCGTCGCGACCGCCGACCTGTTGCTGCGTGACCCGACCTTCGCCGAATGCTTCGCGCCCGAATGCGTGCTGCGCTTCGGCGATGCGCCGACGAGCAAATCCTTTCGTCTCTGGCTCGAACGCACCCGGCCAGCGCGCGTTCTGCACGTAGACCCGGACGGCGTGTGGCACGACCCGAGCCACCTGGCGTCGGACGTGCTGCGCTGCGAGCCACGCGCACTCTGCGAAGCCCTGCTGGAACGTCTCGAACCTCCGGCCCAGCCCTCGGCATGGCTCCGAGATTTTCTGGCGGCGGATCGCGCCGCAACCGCGGCCCTGGACGCCGAACTCCCGGGCGACCCCATGCTCCACGGCCCAGGCGTCGTGCGCGAACTGGCGGGGGCACTCCCGGACGGCGCTCAACTCTACGTCTCGAACAGTCTCGCGGTGCGCGACATCGATGCCTACCTTCCGGCCTCGGAGCGTGCACTCCGAGTACTCTGCAATCGCGGCGCCAATGGCATCGATGGCATTCTGTCGAGCGCGCTCGGAGCGGCTGCGGCAGAAGAGACGGCGCATACGGTCCTGCTGACCGGAGACCTCGCCTTCCTGCACGATGCCGGAGGGCTGCTCGCCGCTCACCGACACCGGCTCCGGGCCACCATCGTCGTCCTCGACGACGACGGCGGCGCGATCTTCTCGCTGCTACCCATCGCGACTCACGGCGAAGCGGTGGGCTTCGAAGAGCACTTTCGCGCCCGCCACGGACTGGATCTCGCAGGTGTGGCCCGGGCGTACGGTGCCCACGTCACGAAGGTCTCTTCCAGCCCACACCTGTCCGCGGCCCTCAAAGAGGCGTTTGCGATGCCGGGGCTCTCGGTAGTGCACGTCCCGGTCGACGCGGAGCGCGCCATGAAACGCCGCCGCGAAATCGAGGCGCAGGTCGCACAAGCATTGGTGACGCGGTGACGATCGCACTGCACGCGAAAGTCGAGGGCGTCGGGGCGCCTGTGGTCGTGCTGCACGGCTTCACGGGTTCGAGCGAGAGCATGAGCGGACTCGTCACCGGACTGCGAGATCGCTGGCGGGTCATGAGTCTCGACCTCATTGGGCACGGCGCAAGCCCCGCGCCGCGGGACACCGCGCATTACACGATGGAGCGCTGCGTAGACCAGGTCGCCGCGACGCTCGACCGCCTCGACACCGGCCCCGCCCACGTGATCGGATATTCGATGGGGGGGCGATCGGCTCTGGCCCTGGCTGCCTGGCGCCCCGAATCGGTGCGCTCGGCAATTCTCGTGGGTGCAAGCGCGGGATTGGCGAGTGCTGACGCCCGGGCCGATCGGCGCCGCACCGACGAGGCGCTGGCCGACCGCATCGAACGCGAGGGATTGGAGGCATTCGTCGACCACTGGATGGACCAGCCGCTGTTCGCAACACAGCGCCGTCTGGGTACAGAGAGCCTGGCCCGATCCCGGGCCCAGCGGCTCAACAACCGGCCCCACGGCCTGGCAAACTCGCTGCGCAGCATGGGCACCGGCGCTCAGCCGCCGCTCCACGGCGCAATCGGTGACATACGCGTACCGGTGCGCATCGTCGTGGGCGAACGCGACAGGAAATTTGGGGCAATTGCCAATGAGCTGGCCGCGTTGCTGCCGTCCGCATCCGTGAAGACGATCCCCGGTGCCGGACACGCGTGCCACCTCGAAGCTCCCGACTCGTTTCTTCGCACCGCGCGCGACTTCCTCGAAGATGTCGATCGCCGCACCGCGATGCCGGACCCCAAGACTCCCATGCATGCAGGAGCCCACTCATGACTGCCGTTGATTGGAAGACCGTGAAGAGCTACGACGACATCCGCTACGAGAAGAGCGCTGACGGGATCGCGAAAATCTCGATCTGCCGACCCGAGGTCCGAAACGCCTTCCGGCCGCGGACACTCTTCGAACTGATCGATGCCTTCTCCCGGGCCCGCGAGGACGCGAAGATCGGCGTGATCCTCTTCACCGGCGATGGGCCGGATGCCTTCTGTGCGGGTGGTGACCAAAAGGTGCGCGGAGACGCGGGCTATGTGGACGACGAAGGGATTCCGCGGCTCAACGCGCTGGATCTGCAGCGGGTGATCCGCAGTCTTCCCAAACCCATCGTGGCGCTCGTCTCCGGGTACGCCATTGGAGGCGGTCACGTGCTGCACTTGATCTGCGATCTCACCATCGCAGCGGACAACGCCCGCTTCGGACAGACCGGACCGAAGGTGGGATCGTTCGACGCCGGGTTTGGCGCCTCCTACATGGCGCGCGTCGTCGGCCAGAAGAAGGCTCGGGAAATCTGGTACCTCTGCCGCCAGTACGGCGCCCAGGAGGCGCTGGACATGGGCCTGGTGAACGCCGTCGTTCCCGTGGAAGAACTCGAGGCAACGGGCGTGGCCTGGGCGCGCGAGATGCTGCAGCACAGCCCGCTGGCCATCCGATGTCTCAAGGCGGCCTTCAACGCAGATTGTGACGGGCAGGCCGGGATCCAGGAGCTCGCGGGCAACGCAACGCTCCTCTTCTACATGACGGAAGAGGCGCAGGAAGGGCGCGATGCCTTCGTCGAAAAACGCAAACCCGACTTCGACCGCTTTCCGTGGCGGCCCTAGACACGAGTCCGCCCGCACCCGGCCCGGCCCGGCGCTGGGTTCTGGCCGCACGCCTGCGCACGCTGCCATTGGCCGTGGCGCCCGTCGTGGTGGGCACTGCGCTGGCGGCCGCACACGGTCGCGCCGCAGCGCTCCCGGCCCTGGCGGCAGCGCTCGGCGCACTCCTGCTCCAGGTCGGCGCGAATCTCGCAAACGACGTCTTCGACTTCGAGAAGGGTGCGGACACGGACTCGCGCCTCGGACCGCCGCGTGTCACCCAGCTCGGCTGGCTCTCGGCGGCTGCGGTGCGCCGGGGCGCCGCCGTCGTCTTCGGAACAGCGCTTCTCCCCGGGGTCTACCTCGCCTGGGTAGGCAGCTGGCCCATCGTCGCCGTCGGCGTGGCCTCCATTGCCGCGGGCCTGGCCTACACCGGCGGACCGTACCCGCTTGGCTACCACGGCCTCGGCGACGCGGCGGTATTCCTCTTCTTCGGTGTGGTCGCCGTATGCGGCAGCTACTGGGTGCAGGCCCAGGCCCTGCCGGTGGAGGTGATCGCCACGTCGTGTCTGCTCGGCGCGCTCGCCACCGTTCCACTCGCGGTGAACAACCTGCGGGACGTCGCAACGGACGCGCCGGCTGGAAAACGAACCCTCGCGGTGCGCCTCGGTCCGCGCGGCGCACGCGCAGAGATTTTCCTGCTTCTGGCCGCGGCCTACGCAGGCTGTGCACTCCTTCCAGGGATCGCGATCGCTCCCCCCGCAGCGCTCCTCCCCCTGGCATCGCTGCCGCTCGCCCTGCGTTTCGTGCGCCGCGTGCGCCGCGCCGAAGGGGCGGCGTTAAACCCCCTGGTCGCCGAAAGCGCGCAGCTCGCGCTGGTCTTCGCGCTGCTCCTCGCCGCGGGTTGGCTCGCGTGAAGCTCCGGGCCGCCCGCTTGACGCAGATCGCGGTGCCCCTGCGCGCGCCGCTCGCCACAGCGCACGGACGCATCCACACCCGGGAAGGAGTACTTCTCGAACTGGAGGCCCACGGCGGCGCGCGGGGATTTGGTGAAGCGCTGCCCCTCGCCGGCTTCGATCTCGAAAGCCCGACGCACGCGCGGGCAGCGCTGGCGGACGCGGCACGGCAGCTCGTAGGCAGCGAAATCGACTCGGCCGATGCGGGCCTCGGGGCCGCGGCACGGGATCTCGCCCGAGCCCCGGCCGCGCGCGCCGCACTCGACGCCGCGTTGCGCGACCTGGAGGCACGGGAAATCGGCACATCCCTCGCCGCTTCGCTCGGTGCCAACGCCCGGGCACGCGTTCCGACCGCCCTTCTCCTGGGTGCGGAACACGCGGACGGTGCCGCCGCGGAGGCGCGCCGAGCCGTCGCCGCGGGCTTTCGAGTCCTCAAGCTCAAACTCGGCACGAACGCGTTCGATGCAGATCGCGCGCGCGTCGCGGCGGTGCGGGAAGCGATCGGAAACGAAGTGGCACTGCGGGTCGATGCAAATGGCGCCTGGAGCGAAGCCACGGCCGCCGCACACCTCGAAGCGCTCGCCAGCCTCGATGTGGAACTCGTCGAGCAGCCGCTCGCGAGCGAGGCGCTCGAAGCCCTGGCACGTCTGCGCCGGGCCAGCCCGGTTCCGCTCGCCGCCGATGAGTCCGTGCGGGACGTGGCGAGTGCCGAGCGGGTACTGCGTTTCGAGGCCGCAGACGTTCTCGTGGTGAAGCCCGCCGCGGTGGGAGGCCTGGGCAGCGCGCTCTCGATCGCCCGGCGGGCCCGCGAAGCGCAAGTTGAGGTGCTGGTCACAACCTTTCTCGACACGGCGATCGGCCGGGCCGGCGCGCTCCACCTGGCGGCCGCACTTCCACCGGGGCGCCACGCCGCAGGCCTGGCCACGGGTTCGCTCCTTGCCGACGACCTCGCGCCCGGCCCCGTTCCCAAAAGCGGTGCAATCGCCCTGCCCTCGGACAACGGACTCGGATTTTCGCCCGACCCGGCTGCGCTCACTCGGCTCACCCGGGGAGAAACCCTCGAGGTATACGCGTGAGCGCACGCAGCGCCTGGCTCGACCCGACGCGTGCACCCGATGCCACCGCACTGGTCTGTGGGGACACAGTCCTCTCCCGTTCGATCCTCGCCGCTCACGCCGACGCGATGGCAGCCTGGCTCGCGGCGCGCGGAATCGGCGCCGGAGACGTCGTGGCCGCCCATTTGCCGAACGGCCCGGAATTCGCGGCACTGCTCCACGCACTCGATCGGCGCGACGCGATCCTGCTGCCGCTTCACCGCCGCCAGACAGAAACCGAGCTCGCACGCGTATTGCGCGATGCTGCGCCCCGGATCTTGCTCCACGCAGCGGACACCACTGCACTGTCGGCGGCTCGTGCGGCGAGAGTGCCGGCGTGCGCGCTCCCCTCACCCGACACGAGCGCGCCGCCTTCGTCTCCTCGGCTCGGTCCAGCGGTGCCCGCACTCCTCCTCTACACATCGGGAACAACCGGCAACCCGAAAGGCGCCGTTCTGACCCACGCGGGCCTGCGGGCGGCAGTCGAGGCGTCGGCCCGACACCTGGGCGCGCGGCCGGACGATCGATGGCTCGCGTGTCTGCCTTTCTTCCACGTGGGAGGACTCTCGATCCTGCTGCGCGCCGCGCACCAGGCCGTGCCCTGCGAAGTCCACGAGGGTTTCGATGCCGAGCGCATCAGTCGCGCTCTCGACGGTGGGGGCCTCACCCACATCTCGCTGGTCCCCACCCTGCTGGCGCGGCTTCTCGAGGCGCGCGGAGTTCGGCCGGCACCGGCCGCGCTCCGAATCGTACTGCTCGGCGGGGCAACTGCGCCGCTGCCGTTGATCGAGCGCGCCGCCAAGCTCGGCTGGCCCGTAGCAACGACCTACGGACTCACGGAGGCCGCTTCCCAGGTCGCGACACGGCTTCCCGGAGAGCCCCATGACGCCGGCGCAACACCACTTCCCGGCATTGCGCTGCGCGTCGTAGACGACGCGGGCAATACGGCACCGCCGGAATCGCCCGGAGAGATCCTGGTCCGCGGGAAGGCCGTCATGGCGGGCTACTGGCGTCGTCCCGAAGAGACGGCGCGAACCCTGGCAGGCGGGTGGCTTCACACCGGAGACATCGGCACGCTCGATACGCGGGGCCGCCTGCGCGTCTTCGACCGCCGCACCGACCTCCTGGTATCGGGCGGTGAGAACGTCTACCCCGCCCAGATCGAAGCGGTCCTCCTCGAACACCCGGACGTGGCCGAAGCGGGCGTCGCCGGGATTCCTGACCGCGAGTACGGGAGCCGTCCGGTCGCCTGGGTCGTACCGCGCAGCACACAGACGCTCGATCCGCACGGGCTCGCACGCTTTTGCCGCGATCGCCTCGCGGGTTATGAAGTCCCGGCGCGCTTTCACCTGATGACGGCGCTGCCGCGCACTGCATCGGGAAAACTCCAACGCCAGCGCCTCGTCGAACCTCGGGCGGATACGCGGAACTGACCCAGAACCCGCTCCCGTGCCTCGGTGTGGCTTGGGCTGCGATGTTGCCGCTGTGGCTCCTGCGCCTTCACCTTCCCGATGCGAGCAGCCTCGACACCTGGTGGGGACCCGGCTCTGCGCCGCTCGAGTGCTCCCTCTCACGCGAGCCCGACTACACCGCCTAGCGTCTACGCACCAGCGCCGTCATTCCCGTGCCGCCGGGACCTACTGACGCAGGGGATTCCGGCTCGTGAGAAGCGGCAGTCCATTCAGCGCTCTGGGCGTCGGCTGCTGGGCCGCACGCGCGAACGCATGCGAGCGTGGATCCGCCGGCGCCACACTCAACAGCACGGCTGCCTCCCGCCGCGCCTCGTCGATGCGGCCGAGCCGGAGCAGGCCGTAGACGAGCCGCCGCCGCGGCGCGGAGGCCCGCGGCCGCAGCCGCACGGCCTCGCGATCGTTCGCCAGCCCTTCCTCGTAGGCGCCCGCCAACGCGTAACCGAGTCCGAGCGTCTCGAGGGCGGCGGCACGACGCGGACTCCCGGGCCGTGCGGCCGCAACCAGTTCCGTATAGCTCCGGGGAACCATCCCCTCGGCCCCAGCCCAATCCGGGCGCGCGGCAATCACAGCGCCCGGATCGAGGCCGCGCACCGGGTCGAACGGAACCTCCTGGGAAGCGTACCAATCCGCAACGCGGGTGAGATTCTCTGCGTTGTCCGCGTTTCGCCTCAGGTAGATGGTGTGACGCAGCGACCGCGAGACGGGAATCCAGCCGGGAACGCCGTCGAGGCTCGCGGCGGTGTAGATACCGGCCTCTTCCGTGCGCGCACCGCCGGCCGGCACACCGACTCCAAAGAAGATGTCGATACCGCGACGATCGAGTACCTCGAGCCGCCCCTCGTCCGGACGACTGCCGCGGTCGGTATTCACGTTCTGGTAGTCGACGGCCACCTCGGGCGGAAAGTTCATGCTGCCGTCCATGAAGGTGTGGATTTCCGGAGCGAGGCGATAGCAGAGCAATCCGCCCATTCCGTAGGGGTGGAAGAGATTCCCCCGGACCCCCGTCGCCTCCAGGAAACGCACGCCCTCGTCGAAGAAGCGGCGCTCGGTGTAAGCGTTGGCGAGCCAGGTCCGCAGCGTCTGCGGCTGCAACGACGCCAAGGCGTCGAATCCCCCGATTACGGGGTAGAGGCCCGCGAGGGCGACTGTCGCCGCTGCGAAGACAAGATCGAGCCGCCGCGGCGACCACGCGCGAAGCCGGTGGAGTACGAAGAGGATCGGGAAGACCGCGAGCCAAAGAAAACGGATTGAGGTCAGCAGCGCCGCGATTCCGGCGATGCCGAGTACGAAACGCACGGGATCGCTGGCGTCGAGCCTCTCCGCCGTCCTTTCGCGCATCCACTGCGCGAATCCGATGGCGGCGAGCAGCGCGAAGCCGACGAGCAAGACATCGACGGTGGCCCAGGCGAGCGGGCTCACCGCCGGCTCGAAGTTCGAATGGGTGAAGGGATCGAAGCTCGACCACTCGTCGATAACGCCCCAGATGGCGCCGTCTTTCGACGCCGAAAGGAAGGCCAGGTGCTGTTGCAGGCCACGCGGGTTGAGGAGTGCAGCCACGAGACCTAGACCGAGCGCCACCGCAAGACGTCCGGCACGCTGGCGTGCCGCAACCGCATCGCCCAGTAGCCAGCGCAGCCCGACACCCGCCAGCGCAGCCGCAATGAGCAGCGGCCCCACCATGAAGACCGCGTGCACGTTGGCCCACACCGCGATCAGCACCACGGCCGCCGCCACAGCACGCCAGGACGGAAGCTTCGGCTCGAAGAGCAATGCACAGAGCAACAGAGTGGCCGCGATGCTGAAGAGTTCCGGCCGAAACTGGACGATCCGGTACCACGAGAGCACCAGGAAGACCGCTGTGGCAAGACAAGCGGGCGCGATACGACCCGCTTCACGCCGGAACAGAGCAAATGCGAGCAGCGCGATCCCAGCAACGACGATCGGGTGGACGACTCTCAAACCGTGGAGACCGACGGCGCTATCCACACCGTGAACCGCGAGGGCGAATAGCCACTGGTGTGGCTCGGGCCCGCGTTCTGCCGTGAAGAGACAGGGGTCGGCCTCCGGCCACGGGCCCGAGGCGGCGTAGGCACGACCGTGCGCCAGGTGCCACCAGAGGTCGTTCGTGGTCAGAGGCCCCGCCGCGAGCCAGAGCACGAGCGCTGCGAGCGCAACCAGGCCGACTCCGGCCGCGACTTCTGCGGCGCCTCGTACCCGCAGGGTCAGCCCTCCGAAGCAAGGAGCACGCAGAAGAGCTGCGTGCCACCGCTGGCAACCAGGCGATCGGAAACCCGGGTCACTATTTGCCGCGAGAGGTTTCCCGTGAAGCGCCTCCCACCGCGGTCGAGCCGCGTGTCCCGCTCGAAGTCGCCCACGGCTTCAAACGCTAGCGCAGCGCACTCCTCCAAGCGGCGTCCGGAGCGGGGGCCAGGCAGATCGAGATTCATCTTGCGGCTCTATCGAAACGGTGGCGCCGACGCGCTATCTCAGGGGGTGCATGCGCGGGCTGATCTTCCTGCTCCTCGCCACCTTCAGCGTGCCCGCAGCGGGGCAGGAGACTGGAACCACCTCGCCCTTCCGCATCGTCGAGATTCCAGCGCCCGGGCGCACCGCCGTCGCCGGCTTTTCCGACCTCGACGGCGACGGGCGTCACGACCTCTACTCCATTTCGCTCACGGGCGTTCCTCCCGATTCGAAGCGCGAGCTTCGGATCCACTTCCAGGATCGAGGTGGAACGTTCCGGACCCGGCCCGACTGGAAGGGGCCGTTGGTTCCCGATGCCGCGGCGTACGACGTAGTGTCGCTGGACGGGGGAACTCGCTACTCATTTCTGCTGTTGCGGCGCCATTCCGTGAGCGTTCTCTCCTTCGTCGGGCGCGAACTCCAGCTGCAAGACCTCATCATCCCCGGGGACCCGACGGCGGCAGTCGGACCGGACGAGCGAGGAATCGACCGGGTTCGCATGACGCTCGACCTCGGCAGCGGCCTGTACATCGCGGTCCCGGGCCTGGGCGAGTACATGCTCCTCACGCCCGAGGGTGAACTGATCGCCCGACTCGACGTCGGCCAGAGGGCGAACTACTTCGGACCGAATCGCCCCGGACCGCTGGTGAGCGAAAGCGAACTCGAGACCTTTCTCGACTTTCCCCGTGTCGAGGTGGGAGATGTGAACGGAGACGGGCGCTCTGACCTGCTCTTTGCCTCGCGTCACGAGCTTCGCGTCTTCCAGCAGCGCGCAGACGGCAGCTTCGGCGAACAGGCGGACCGACAATTCACACTCGGTCGGCTCTCCGAGAAAGACCTGATCCGGGGTTCCGGAAGCGTGCGCGCGGCCGCCGGAGACATAAACGGGGACGGCCGCACCGACCTCATCCTCACCACGACCACCGGCGGGATCGTCAAAATGCGCTCGGAGACGACGCTGCACTTGAACCGGGCCGGCACCTGGAATCTCGATGCCCCCGACCGAAGCTTCGTTCTGGAGCGCGGCTGGAATACCCTCCAACTCGTGGATCTCGACGGCGACGCGAAGCTGGAACTGGTGGAGGCGCGTATTCCGTTCAGCATCCTCGAGCTGATCGAGCTGCTGATGACCCGGGAGGTCGACGTCGATCTGTCCATCTTTCGGGCCGGGGCGGACGGGCTCTACCCGGAGAAACCGTGGATGGAGACCACCGTTCACATCGGCCTCGACTTCGACACCCTGACGCTGGAGGGCTTCCCGCCGACACTCGATGCTGATCTGAACGGCGATGGCATGCACGACCGGGTCGAATCGGAAGACGGCACCGAAATCAAGATCTTCCTCGGGGGCGGGAAAGAACCGCTCCAGAAGGTATCGGCGCGACAGAAACTGGACGCGCACGGCTTGCTCCGCTTTGGAGACCTGAACGGGGACGAGCTGACGGATGTGCTGCTCTTCGCCCCGGATCAACCGGATAGTTCCATTCGGGTGTTGTTGAATCGCGGTGTCCTGCCCGGCACGCCACAACGGCCGATCGACCACCAGCCGGGCACCTGAGGAAACGCTGGTGAAGCCGTGGGAGATCGAGGCACGCGAGAGCATCCGCGACCTGGTGGCGCGATACAATGCAAACGGGGATACCGGGCGCATCGACGAGATGCTCACACTATTCGCCGAGGACGCGCGCCTCGAGGTGCCCGGCGAGACGTTGCGCGGCCGCGAAACGATCCGCGCGTTCATGGAGCGCATCGCGAGCGGTTCCGGACGCAAGCCAATTCACCTGCTTCGCCACTTCATTGCCACCCACCAGATCGACCTGGAGAGCCCCGACGCTGCACGTGGCCGCTGCTACTACCAGGTCCTCACCGAAGACGGTCTAGACCACTGGGGGCTCTACGTCGATGAGTACGTGAAGCACGAGGACCGCTGGCTGTTCGCCGCGCGCAGAGCCAGCGTGGATGGCGCCGTGTCCGGCAGCTGGGCGCGCGAGAAGAGCTAGAACTCCCGCCCGAGATCATTGCTTCACACCGCCGGGCTCAGAATTCGAGCAGCTGTTTGCCGACATTGGCACCGGAGAAGAGCCGCAGAAAAGCCTTCGGCGCGTTCTCGAAGCCGCGCTGCACGTCTACCTGCCAGACGAGCCTTCCCTCGGCGCACCAGGCCGTGAGCTTCCCGGCAGCTTCGGAAAAGCGCGGGACGAAGTCCAGGACGATGAAGCCCTCCATGCGGCCGCGCTGAACCGTGAGGTTGAAGTAATTGCTGGGACCCGGAGGCAACTCGACCTCGTTGTAGCGCGAGATGGCACCGCATAGCACCACGCGCGCGTTCTGTGCGATGCGCGCGAGAACCTCGTTCAGGATCTCGCCGCCCACGTTGTCGAAGAAGACATCGATCCCATCGGGGCACAACGCCGAAAGGCGGGCGCCCACGTCCTCGCTCCGGTAGTCGATCGCGGCGTCGAAACCCGCCTCGCCGGTAAGCCAACGACACTTCTCGGGGCCACCCGCGATCCCCACCACGCGGCACCCATGAATCTTCGCAATCTGTCCCGCGATCGATCCGGTCGCTCCCGCGGCACCGGAGACTACAACCGTTTCGCCGGCTTCGGGCTTGCCCACGTCGAGTAGGCCGAAGTACGCGGTCATTCCGGTGATACCGAGAATCGACAGAGCAAAGCTGGGGTCCATTCCTCGCTGCAGCTTCGTCAGCATCGCGCCCCCTAGAACGAACTCCTGCCAACCGGCCATTCCGGAAACGAGATCACCCGGAGCGAGTCCCTCGAAGTTCGATGCGACCACCTCGCCGACAGTCATGCCACGCATGACCTCGCCGATGACAACGGGCGGCATATAGCTCGGCCGGTCCTCGATCCAACCGCGCATGGCCGGTTCGAACGCCAGGTGCGTATTGCGCACCAGCGCCTGGCCGTCGCCAGGGGCGGGAACCGGCGTCTCCTTCAACTCGAAGTCGGATTCCCGCACCATCCCGACGGGGCGGGAACGCAACACCCACTGACGGTTCACTTCTCCCATCACGATTCTCCTCGTTCGATCAGAGCAAGCAATTCAGCCAGGTCTTCAACTTCGTGGTCCGGAGGCAAACCGTCATACTCGCACCGGTGCTTGTCCGGATCTGCGACGCGGCGCTTCACCCAGGCGGTCCGCATACCGACCGCGGCCCCACCAGCCACGTCGGCGCGCAGGCTGTCCCCCACGTGGAGAGCCTCGTCGGCTGCAACACCGAGTTCGTCCAAGACGGCCCGGAAAATTTCCTCTCGAGGCTTGCGCCAACCCACCGCTTCGGAAATCACGATGGCGTCGAAGTGCTCGCGGAACCCGGCGTCTTCCACCACCGCAAGCGCCGTATCGGTGTCGGTAAAGTTCGAGCACAGCCCAACCTGCACACGACTCCCGAGTTCGCGGAGGAGCGCAAGGTGATGCTCTGGAACGAATACGGTTGAACGTATCGAACCCATGTGAATGTCCGTCAGCGCGGCCGGGAGCGCGGGGTCTTCGATGCCGAGACGCTCGGCGAGATCTTCAAACCGCTGCTGCGTCGAGATCTCACGCCCCTCATCGACCTGAACCGCACGCATACGGATATCCACGGCATGCAGTTCTCTCAGGAAGTCACCAAAGTCGAGCGGGCAACGTTCGACGACGAGTTCGTGCAGCCGCTTCAAGGAGGCCGGCAACTGGCGTCCCTCGTGCTCCATCCTCGGCAACTCCTCGAAACGCAGATCGACCAGCGTGTCGAAGAGATCGAAGACGACGGCGCGCAGCGGCATCGGTGCAGAATAGCCGCATCGGCGCGGTGGCGTAGACTCCGCCGGCGTGACGAGCGAACGTTGCCGCTACGCACCGACGCCTTCGGGTCCGGCACACCCCGGCACGCTGCTGGCGGGCCTGCTGTGCTGGCTCGATGCGAGAAGTCGCGGCGCCCACCTGCTGCTCCGCCTCGAGGACGTGGATCGCGAACGCTGCTCGCCGGAATTCGCCGACGAGATGCGGGCGGCGCTGCATTGGCTGGGAATGGACTGGGACGCAGAAGCAGTCCAGAGCCACCGCCACGCCAGCCATGTGACCGCTCTCGACCACCTGGCACACCAGGGTCTGCTCTACCCCTGCGACTGCTCGCGCAACGAAGTGCGACGGGCCGGCGTGCGTGCTGCCGATGGGGGTTGGCGCTACCCGGGAACCTGTCGCGAGAGACCGCTCCCCGCAGCGGGATGGCGCACCTGCCAACAGGCCCTGCGCCTGCGCCTGCCCGGAGCAACGGTGGCCGTGCAGGACGAGGGGCACCGGTCGCTCTGCCAGGAGCCGCTGGCCGACCTCGGGGACCCGGTGGTTCGGCGACGCGACGGGTCGATCGCCTACCACCTGGCCGTCGTCATGGACGACGGTTCCGACTCGATCACACGCGTCGTTCGCGGCCACGACCTGGCCCCCGCCACGGCCATCCACCGCGCCCTCCAGCAGGCGCTCGACCTTCCGACACCGAACTACCGCCACCATCTGCTGTTGCTCGAGGAGAGCGGCGGCAAGTTCGCAAAATTCCACGGCGCCGTCGGCTGGCGCGAACTCCGCTCGCACGCGAGCGCCGAGCGCGTGACCGGAGTGCTCGCACACGCTGCGGGGCTGCTCGAAACCCCCGAAGACGCGACACCCGCCGCGCTCCTCGCGGCGTTTGACTGGGCACGCGTCGAGCGCCGAGACCAGGTGATGCGTTGGGAATCGGGTGTGCTCTCCCTCGTGGGCCCAGGGCCCCCGGCGCAACGAGCACCCGAGCGGAGCGAGGACTAGGCTTCCTCCTCTGCCTTCGCACTGTCGGGCAGCGCAACCGGAACGATTTCGAGAGGACTCGCGTCGCGCGGCGGCGACGCCGCTTCTTCGACCAGGCGGTTCAGCGCGTCGATCAGCTGGCGTAGCCGTGCCCAGGAGCGCCGATCGAAGTCGAAAATCACACCGGGAAGCCGGGGGCCTTCGCCTTCCCCGACAGGCTCGGGCTCCACCAGCTCGATTGCACCGCGACCCACGATGTCCGTGAACTCTGCGTTCAACGCCTCGAGTTCCTCAGCGTCCGGCGCTTTTCGCACACGCAATACCATCCGGTCTCGAAGCTTCCCCGTCGAGTGATAATTGCTGTAGAACTTCAGGATCTCGCCGATGGCCTCGTCGACGTCATCGGTGATTCGGTACAAGTCCAGGTCTTCGCGAGACACGAAGCCGCGCGCCTCCACGTGAGAAACCATCCAGGCGTGCCAGTCGCGCCAGTAGCTCCCACCGGGCGCGTCCACGAACACCACAGGAAGAACCTCGCTCTTTCCCGTCTGGATCAGTGTCAGTGCCTCCGCTGCCTCGTCGTGGGTGCCAAAGCCGCCGGGGAAGAGTGCGATGGCGTGCGCCTCCTTGACGAAGACGACTTTCCGCGTGAAGAAATAACGAAAGTTGATGCACTTGTGATCGCCTTCGATCACTTCGTTGGCGCGCTGCTCGAAAGGCAAGCGGATGTTGACGCCGAAGGACGCCTCGCGGCCTGCCCCACCCTGGGCAGCAGCCATGACCCCGGAACCCGCGCCAGTGATGACCATCCATCCGGCGTCGACGATCCGCTCGGCGAATTCCCAGGCCTGCTCCCAGTCCGGGGTGCCCGGTTGAGTCCGCGCACTGCCGAAGACCGCCACCTTGCGATCGTGGGCGTATGGAGCGAATACTCGGAATGCATGCCGAAGCTCCTTCAGCGCGCTGTTGAGCAGCTTCAGGTCCCGGGCGGCGGTGCCGTCCTGCACGAGCCGCATGGCCGTGACGAGGATCTGGCGCACCAGATCCGCGTCTTCGACTGCGCCATGGATCTCCTGCGCCCGCCCCAGCGCCTCCCCGATCAGCCGCTCGAGGTCGGGATCCTTCGGCTCGTAACGTCTCCGGGCCACCGCTGGAGCGTATCGGAACTCCACGGCAGCGACGTGACACCTGGGCCACAATAAACGGCCATGAGCCCGGAAATCTTCCTGGTAGCCGCACTCGTCGGTGCGTGGTTCACGTTCAACGCCTACGTGCCCATTCGGACCCTCGGCCCCCTCGTGGTGCCGAGCTTCTTCGCCGGCTGGCTGACATCCGAGCTCGCGATGCACCACCTGGCCTGGCAGCTTCTCGCCACGGGAGTCTTCGTGCTCGCCGGAGCTCTCGATGCCTGGCCGGGCTGGGTGGGGCTCGGCGTCTGCATCGCGTCCTGGGCGGGACTCTGGGGCCTGACGCTCTACGCCGACCGCGCCTCGGGCGCGGTCGAGGCCGCACTGGTGGAGGGGTTGGGCCCGGGCTACCGGGACAGCATCGCGCCCGACGTGGCGAAAGCCATCGAGAAGCCGTTACGCCCCGGTCGGAAAATGGTGCCCTTCCTCCTCTTCGACCCGGAGGTGAGCCGCACCGGCGGGCTCTATCACACTCCCGAACTCGGTGCGCACGGCGCCCTGGACGTCTACGGGTCCAGGAACGCCGGCGAGCACGCGCCGGTGCTGCTCCAGATCCACGGCGGAGCGTGGATGATTGGGGAGAAGCGCCAGCAGGGGCTGCCGCTGATGCTCCAGGCCGCCCGCGCGGGCTGGGTCTGCGTCGCTTCGAACTACCGACTGTCGCCGGCGGCGACCTTTCCCGACCACCTCGTCGATGTGAAACGCGCGATCGCCTGGATTCGCACCAACATCGCGGAATACGGAGGCGATCCCGACCTGATCTGCATCACCGGGGGCTCTGCTGGCGGGCACCTCTCGAGCCTCGCGGCGCTCACGGCCAACGATCCCGAGTACCAGCCCGGCTTCTCCGAGGTCGACACGAGCGTCTCCGCCTGCGTGCCCTTCTACGGCGTCTACGACTTCACGAACAGCCGCGGAAAGCAGGCGACCGACTCACAGCACAAGTTCCTGGAAAAAATAGTGATGAAATCAAGCCGTGCCGAGCACCGAAAGGACTGGGAGAAGGCCTCGCCGCTATTTCGGATCCACCCGGGCGCGCCGCCTTTCTTCGTGATCCACGGGAGCCTCGACGGTCTCGCCTCGCCCGCGGAAGCGCGCCTCTTCGCCAGCCTCCTGCGCGCCACCGCCCACGAGCCCGTCTGCTACGCCGAGATTCCCGGGGCGCAGCACGCCTTCGAGGTCTTCCACTCCAAGCGCACCACGCAGGTCGTCCGCGGGGTGGAACGCTTCCTCGGCTGGGTCGTCTCGCGCAAACGGTCTCAGGCGCCGCGGCTTTCGGGTGCCGCCACGACCAGCAGAACGACGTAGCGACCCCAGGGCTCACCTTCCCGCTTGCGGTGACCGACCGCCACAGCCACAGCGAGGCTCGGATCTTCCAGGTACTCCGTCGGGAACTCGAGCTCCTCGATGTCGGCGACCTCGGCGATCCAGCCGGAAACGGGCCGCCGCAGCACGTTCGAACTCTCCCGGATCAGCACGCTCATGACATCGCTCGGATCGAGACCCGCCTGAACCCGCATCGCCGCCTCGTGACACAGCGGCGTCACATCGACGAGCCGCTCGGGTGCACTCCGCCCGCGCGCGCGGCGCTCACTCTCGAGCTGTCCGTAGACTCGACGCGCCATCGAGTCGTGAGCCTGGGCAGTAAAGAGCGCGTAGGTGCCAAAAACCGCCGCCATCGACTCCCGGCCCGGTTTGATTTCGAGCATGGGTCCCACCGCCAGACGGTCGGCCCTGGCGTCGAGCAGCACCTCGCGTCCCGCCGGAAATGCAAGCGACTCGGAAATCAAGTCACCGAGATCATTCGAGCGCATGGTCCACGCTGCAGTGAAACGACCGGCCTCGACCATTCCCTCCACACGCCAACCGGCCATCATGCCGAGAACGACCAGATCCATTTGGGCTTCGGGATTTTGGCCAAATGCTGCAGAAAAGAAATGCGGAGCGAGTTCCTCGGCCAGTTCACTTTGGGCGACGTCCAATTCCACGGGGTCGAGTCCCGCACGGCCTCGAATCTGGTTGAGCAGCGCGACCAGGCCGTCGGGCATCTCGTCGACCTGGATCACCGGCCAGGACTCGGCATAGCCGGGGCGCCGGTAGGTCTGTGTCGTACTCGAGCCCGGCCAGATGAGCGCCAGGATGCCGGGAGTTCCGAGCAGGCGCCCCGGTCGCTGGGAATCCACCGACAGGTACGCAGAGACGTCACCCGGATCGACCTCGCATACGAAGTGAAAGCGCGGCAAGATCGAATCTTCGACCTGCTCGCATTCGGCGACTCCAAAGCGGCCGCGGTTCACGCGGACAGTCACCTCCGCGACATTCTCGAGGACCTCACCGCGGAGCTCGACCCGCCCGTCGACTGCAAACGGATCGAAGGGCTCTACTTGAACCGTGCGAATCCCATAGGCCACCATCACGACCACATGGTCATCGCGCTTTCCGTACCAGATTCCCGCGGTTCGCGGACCACCGCCCAGATGACGCTCGAGCGTCTCCTGCACCGACTGCTTCCAGCGGGTGAAGACCTGACCCTCGTCGTAGTGAACGGGCACATCCTGGCTCACCCACGCCGTTCCAACGCGCGTGACCGAAGTGTGGCAACGCGCTGCGATGAAGCGCTTCAATGCCTGGGGTGGCTGGCCCCGGTGCGCCAAATAGAAACGACCCAGTTCGCGGGCAACACAGTTCATGCCCTCGCTGGGGAGCACGAGCCCGGCGCGCCGGCGCGCCGCCTCGTGCAGCAGGGCACCCCACGGCCCCGTGTCGGTCGACGGCAGGGCACCGACCTGCTCGGGAAACGGTCCCTCGAGGGTCCATTCGTCGACAGGGTGAATGTCGAGTCTGAAGATCTCCACCGGCTCCGGTGAATCACTCAATTCTTCGAGCGCTTCGCGGGTCGGAAAGGGGCTAGGCCCCTGCCTGGGCGAGGCCTGCGGCGGCTGCCCGGGCGAGGCCTGCGGCGGCTGCCCGGGCGAGGCCTGCGGCGGCTGCCCGGGCGAGGCCTGCGGCGGCTGCCCGGGCAGGGCACAGCCGGCAACCAGCACCGCTGCGACGAACGACACTGCCAACGCGCACCCACCTCGTTGCATCGCAACCCTCCAGCGGAAACAGAATCAACTTAGCCCATGGGTCTACCGAGGTCGCCGCATGCACGACTCCGACCGGACGGCCCATGTCGAGCGGTACTCGACAGGCTAACGGTATGCGCAATATTTGCCCCGATGCGACGCGGCCGCTGCCCCTCCTTCACCGCACTATTTCTCCTGGGGGCCACCGCGTGCACCTACCCGCGGGACGCAGACATCGAGCCGCTACGGGAACCCGCCGAAGTCGCGAGCCTTTACGCCGTCCACCGCGATACCTCCGGCCTCTTCTTCTCGCCGTGGATGGAAAATCCGAATACGCTCTGGAGCGTCCTGCGCTGGTACCTCTTCACACAGAACCCCTACGACAAGAAGGGACCGGCGCACGTTCCCCGTGTGCAGAATGACGGCACGACACTCGCGAGCGTCGCGAGACCGCCGGAAATCACCTGGGTCGGGCACTCGACCTTCGCGGTACACGACGGGGACGATGTATTCCTCACGGATCCCCACTTCGGCGCTCGCGCGCTGGTCCCGGAGCGAAAAACTCCTCCCGGCATCCCCATCGAATCCGTACCCGACGACGCGTTCGCCGTGGTCTCGCACAACCACTACGACCACCTCGACGCATGGACGGTGGAGACCCTTCCGGGCAGCGTCACCTGGTACGTGCCCCTCGGTCTCGCCGACTGGTTCCGGGAGCGCGGCCGTGAGAACGCGGTAGAACTCGACTGGTGGGAGACAGCGCGGCGCGGGCGCTGGAAGATTACCTGTCTACCATCGCAGCACTGGTCGCTCCGCATCGAACAGGGCAAGAACGAATCGCTGTGGTGCTCGTGGCTTCTCGAATCCGGGAGCACCACGTACTATTTCGCCGGCGACACTGGCTACTTCCACGGCTTCGAGGAATTCGGTCGCCGCTTTGATGAGATCGACGTCGCGATGCTCCCGGTCGGCGCCTACGAACCGCGTTGGTTCATGCGCTGGCAACACATGGATCCGGCAGAGGCTTACCAGGCTTTCCTCGACCTGAGAGCGCGCTTCCTGCTGCCGATGCATTGGGGAACCTTCGACCTGACCGACGAGCCAGTGGACCTGCCACCCGGGGAGTTGGCACGCGTAGTCGCTGCGCGGGGGACAGACGATCGGGTGCAGAGCATGGCAATCGGAGAGCGTTGGCGAGTTCCCGAGCGGCCCTAGCGGGCGAGTTCACCCTTCTCGTACGCCGCCAGATGGCGCTCGAACTCCTCCAGTACTCCGGGCGGAAGCTCGCGGCCCTGGACGAGGGCCAGCACCTCGCGCTGCACTGCGACCGCGCGCTCGAAGTCTTCCCGCGCGGCGTAGGCTGAAGCCAGGGTGTCGAGATGGCCGGGGTGGGTCTCGCCCTCTCGCTCCACGACCCCCCGCGACAGCTCGAGGGCGCGCTCTGCGTCCCGCAACACCGGATCCGTCGCCGTTGCCAGGCAATAGGCGAGCCCGTTGTCCAGCCTGGGATCGGCCGCGCAGATACGGTGGGCTTCCTCGAGCAAGGCGATCTGCTCCTTCTCGTGCCCCAGATCCCCGAGCAGCCTCGCAAGTCTCAATCTCGGAGTCACGGCACACGGGTCGATGGAGAGCGCGGTGCGGAGCAACTGCTCGGCCCGCCGGGTCTTACCGCGCTCCACCAGCAACGCCGCGTGGAGATCGAGAAGGCCCAGGTTGTCGGGGGAACGCTCAATGGCGGCAGGCAGGATTTCGATGAGCTCGTCGCCGCGTCCGGCGCGGATCAGCGTGCTGACGGCGAGATCCTGGCCCAGCGAACTATCCGGCAGCCGCCGCATGAGCTCGTTCGCGTTCTCGAGGGCGGCATCGTAATTCTTGTTGCGGATGAAGCCCCAGCCGGTCGTGTAGAGCGCGAGTTCCTCGACGTGCGAATTCGGATCTGGATCCCTGAGCTCCAGCGTATCGAGAAGGTCGGAATCGTCGTCGAAATCTGCCGCAACGTAGCCCAACTGACGGAGCTCCCCGAGGCGGGCCGCGTCGAGTTCGCGGCCGGCGTCCGGCGCCGGCTCGGCGTTCTCCACCAGCTGCGCCAGATGTTTTCTCATAACTCCTGCCATGCGCCGCCGTCGGTCAACGACATTCCGCACCTCTCTGGGATCCCGGACCACCTGGTAGAGTTCCGGCTCCGGCTTGTGGATGTACTTCCACGGGCCGACGCGCACGAAGCGCAGCACCGAGGAGCCGAACGCATGAGTGCTTTCGATCGACTCGCCGTAGCCCACGAGCCCGAGATCCAGCCCCGGCTCGTGAAAAAGCGGAACCAGCGAAACGCCCTGCAGACCGGCCGGACGCGGCAGTTCGAGCAAGGCGAGGGCCGTCGGCGTTACATCGACGCTGCGAACCATGGATCGAATTCGAAGCCCCTGCGGCACCCCGTCTCCCCAGAAGACCAGCGGAACGCGAATCGTGGAGTCGTAGACGTAAAAGGAGTGGGTCTGCTCACCGTGTTGCAGCTGTCCCTCACCGTGATCTGCCGTCAACACGACGAGCGTCCGGTCCCGGAGACCGAGCGCTTCGAGCTCATCGAGCACCATTCCCACGTGGTGGTCCACACGGCGGATCTCTGCGTGGTAGGGACTCAGCCCCTCGGCGAATTGTTCCGGCGGATCGTACGGCTTGTGCGCGTCGAAGTAGTGGAGCCAGAGCAGGAAGGGCCGCCCTGCATGTTCGCGCAGGAACTCGAGGCCCCGGGCGGTCACGTCTTCGGCTGAACGAGACAACTCGAGGCGCTGGATGGCTTCGATCCGGTCCATGATGCTCCCGGTCACGTGGGGGTCGCGATACCGGCCAAAACCCTGGTCGAGCCCCGTCTCCTCCGCGAGCACGGGCGCCGCCACCTCCGCCCGGGTCACCCAACCGTGCTCGGCAAGCACCTCGGCGAGGGTCACGTTTTCCTCCGGAAGCCGGTAGCCGACATTCGATCGCACCCCGTGGGAGAAGGGTTGCTTCCCGGTAAAGATCGTCGCATGGGAGGGCAGTGTGCTCGGCGAGGACGACACCACGTCCATGAAGAGCACGCCTTCCGCCGCCATTTCGTCGATGCGCGGAGTGGTTGGTTTCTCCTGCCCGTAAGCACCGATGGCGTCAGCCCGCACGGTGTCGAGCGTAATCACGACGACGTGCCGGGGGGCGGGCACCTCGTGCGACGGTGCACAGCTGCTCAGCCCCCACACAAGCAGGAGGGGAAGTGCTCTCCGGACCATGGGTCACCCATGATAGTCTGGCTGCGTGTGGGGGCCCATCGATCTCGCGGCACGGTTTCTCGGCGCCCTCCCCGACGCGCGCCGCCTGAATCCAGACGGGCGCCATACGGCGGCGGATCTCTTCGAGCGCAGCGTACGCCGTCACGGCGAGCGTCCCGGCATCCTGCACGGAGAGAGCGGCGAGCCCCTCGCCCTCAGCTACGCGGAACTCGATGCGGCGGCCAACCGGGTCGCCTGGTGGGCCCTCGACCACGGGCTGCGCCGGGGAGATCCCGTGGCACTCCTGATGGAAAACCGCCCGGCTTTCGTGGCCACCTGGATCGGATTGGCGAAGGTGGGGGCCATCGCGGCACTCATCAACACCCGCCTCGTCGGAAAGTCCATGGCGCACGCGCTGGAGACCTCGAGTGCGCAGCTCGTGGTCGTGGGCACCGAGTGTCTCGACCACCTCACGTCCGCACTCTCCCACCTGGAGGCCCTGCCGGAGATCTGGCTCGCCCACGAGTCCACGGGGGCGGCGGTGCCCACCGCAGTGCCTGCCAGCGCACACGACTTCGACGCGGACCTGGCCCAGAGGCCGAGCAACCCACCCGACCCAAGCGTGCGGGACGAACTCCGAACAGGCGATCCGCTCTTCTACATCTACACTTCGGGGACCACCGGGCTCCCCAAGGCGGCGCGCATCAGCCACGGGCGATTTCTCAGCGCTTCACTGGGCGGATCGGTGATCATGCGGCTCGACCCCGAGGACGTGAGCTACTGCGCGCTGCCCCTCTACCACACCGCCGGGGGCATGATGCAGCAGGGCTCCGCCCTGCGCGCCGGCGCCGCGCTCGCCCTGCGCCGGCAATTCTCTGCCCGCGCTTTCTGGGACGATTGTCGCCGGTTCGGCGCTACCCGCTTCCATTACGTCGGAGAATTCTGCCGTTATCTCCTGCACCAGGAGCCCCGGGACAACGACGGCGACCACCGGGTCTACGCCGCCATGGGCAACGGCCTGCGGCCGGACATCTGGCGGGAATTTCAGCAACGCTTCGGCATCGAACGGATCATCGAAATCTACGGAGCAACCGAGGGCAACTTCGCCTTCTTCAACATGAGCGGCAAGGTGGGGGCGGTGGGCCGGCTGCCCGGCGGCAGGCTCGGTCGTCGGCTTGGAAACGTCCGAACCGCACGCTACGACATCGAACGCGACGAACTCGAACGAAACGAGCGGGGGTTTTGCGTAGAATGTGCACCCGGTGAGCCGGGCGAGCTTCTCTGCCGGATCAGCCAGAAGGGGATGCTCGGAGGACGCTTCGAGGGCTACACCTCGGCCAAGGCCACGGAGCAGAAGGTTCTCCGGGACGCCTTCGTGCCGGGAGACTCCTGGTTCCGAACCGGGGACCTGCTGCGGATCGACTCCGGTGGCTGGCTCTATTTCGTCGATCGCATCGGCGACACCTTCCGGTGGAAGGGCGAGAACGTCTCGACCCAGGAGGTGGCCGAATGCCTGAGCAGCTTCTCGGGACTCGAGCTGGTGAACGTCTACGGCGTTGCGGTCGAGGGCCGGGATGGGCGTGCGGGTATGGCGGCGCTGGTGACGTCCGGTCGCCGCAACCGGTTCGACCCCGCGGCGTTCTACGCCTACGTCGACGACCACCTGCCCCCTTTCGCCGCACCGCTATTCGTTCGCCTCTGCAGCGAGGCCGACGTAACGGGAACGCTGAAGCTGCGCAAGGTGGCGCTTCAGCAGGAGGGCTTCGACCCGGAGCAGATCTCCGACCCGCTCTTCGTGCGCGACGAGGACGCGAGCGCGTACGTCCCGCTCACCGCTGAGCTACGAGCCGCCATCTTGGCAGGCGAGCGCTGGATCTGATCCGGAAGCTCAGGGCGCCATCAAGTGAACGTCCTCGGGGCGAACCGAGAGCGTCACCGAATCACCCGGTGCGAGCGACCGGGCCAGGCCGCGGCCGGCCAGCAGGTAGGTCCGAAGCTCGCGACCGGCCCAGACGACCGTGACGATCACCGCCACACCATCGGAAACGACCGTGCGAACGACCGCCTTTCCGATCGGCACCCCCTCGCCGCGTCCCACATCCACTTTCAGACGTTCGGGGCGGATACCGCCCAGCCACCGGCCCGCCGAAATGCCGCGGCACACTTCTGCGCACACCGGAATGCGATGCTGCCCGTCGACGACGAGGGCGCCGTTCTCGTCCGGGTCCCGCGGCGGCACCAGTACCCCTTCCACCAGGTTCTCCATACCCACGAGCTGCGCCACGGGAATGCTGGTCGGTCGCGTCAGCACCTCCTCCCGGCCGCCCTGTTGAGCCAGGCGCCCCGCTAGCAGCACGGCAATGCGGTCCGAGAGCAGCAGCGCCCGGCGCCGGTCGTGGGTCACGACGGCCACGGCCGCGTTGGTGCCGGCGATGGCCCGGCGCAGATCGAGCGAAAGAGATTCCTGGCCTGCGGGGTCGAGATCGTCGAAGGGTTCATCGAGGAGCCACACGGCCGGCTGCAGAGCGAAGGCACGCGCCAGCGCCAACCGCCTCAGCTCACCGCCCGACAGAGTATGCGCGTTGCGGGCCGCGAGCCGCGCGATATCGAAGTGCGCAAGCGCCTCGGCGACGCGGGCGTGGCGCTCCTCGCGTGGTAGACCCTGCCCAGCCAGCGCGACGTCGACGTTGTGCGCAACGCTGCCGGCAAACGCGATGGGCCGCTGGAAGACGAGCGTCACCGGCCCGCGCACACGCCGCTCGATCCGGCCCGCGGACGGCTTCTCCAACCCGGCCAGGGTACGCAGCAGCGTGCTCTTCCCCGCGCCGTTGGGCCCGAGCACCGCGAGCACACTGCCCGCCACGAGATCCAACGCATCGACCCGCAGCTCGAAGACGCCGCTGCGCGACGTGCGGCGCACGACCAGGTCTCGCGCCGAGAGGACGGCGTCGCTCACGCGCGACCTCCCTGCTGAACCACCGTCAGTGCGCCAGCCACCACGAGCGTCAGGCCGAGGAGCACGGTCGCCAGCGCCAGGGCCAGCTCGAACTGGCCCATCTGCGTGTACATCAGGATCGCCGTGGTGAGGACGCGCGTCTCGCCTTCCAGGTTGCCGCCGACGGCGAGCACGGCGCCCACCTCGGAGAGGATCGCACCGAGCGCCGCGATGACGGCGGCCAGTACGCCGAGTCGAATTTCCCGCAGCAGCAGCCAGAGCCGGCGCCCGCGTGGGATGCCCAGGGTGCGCGCCTGGAGTTCCCAGTCTTCGTCGAGGGCACCCACGGCCGCGAGCGTGATGCCGATGACGAGCGGCAGCGCGATCACGACCTGCGCGATCACCATGGCGCGAGGACTGTACATCCACTCGAGAAAACCCAGGGGCCCACTGCGCCAGAAGAGCATCGAGACGAGGAGCCCGATCACGACCGGTGGGGCACCCATGCCCGAGTTCACGAGCGAGACCCCGAGCACGCGACCGCGGAAGCGCCGGCGTCCCAGCCAGATGCCGATGGGAAGACCCGCGAGGAGGGCGACGACGAGCGCTGTGCCACAGACGGCCAGAGTGCGGCCGGTGACCGCTAGCACCAGCGGAAGCGAAAGCTCGGTCACGGGACGGACTCGGCGGCGAGGGGGACGAACAATGCCCGCCCGAACCGATCCTGGCCGAAGCGCGCGATCTGCTCCCGGGTCTCGCTGGCCAGGAAGAATGTCTCGAGCGCACGCGCCGCCTCCGCGTGCACCCGAGGAAAGCGCTCCGGGCTCACGCGCAGCAGGGCGTAGATGTTGCGATAGGCGGGCGAAGGCTTCGAGAGCGCGACGAGTCCGGTGATGTCGCGAAACGCCAGAAAGGTCCCCACGTCCGAGAGCACGTAGGCCCGCCGCTCACCGGCGACCTGGAGCGTGAGCGCCATGCCCCCGCCGGTGCGCACGAAGCCGTCCCAACCGCCCGTCTCCGGAAGGCCGGCCTCGCGCAGCAGCGCTTTCTCCCGCTTGTGCGTACCCGAGTCGTCGGCGCGGCTCACGTACGCAGCGGAAGACCGAGCGATCCGGCGATAGGCGTCGGCCGGACTGGACGCTTCGGCCACGCCGGCCGGGTCATCGGCGGGCCCGGCCAGCACAAAATGGTTTTCCATGAACGGCACGCGCCCGACAACGGCGCCCGAAGCCACCAGCTCCTCCTCCGCGGCCGGCGCGTGGGTCAGCAGCAGGTCGGCATTGCCTTCGGCCCCCATGCGAAGCGCCGTACCGGTTCCCACGGCCACCACCTGGACGCGCCAGCCGCTGCGCGCCTCGAAGCCCGGGAGCAGCGTGTCGAGCAGGCCCGAGTCCCGCACACTCGTCGTCGTGGCCAACAGCACGCCCTCTTCGGCCCGGGCGCCCGGCGCGAAACCGAGTGTCACCGCGAGCAGCAAACAGGCGAGGGGACCAGTGGCCAAGGGGGATCCTCGGAAGTCAGCCCCGTTTTTACAGCGGATCGCCGCGGCGCGCCCGGATGGTAGATTCGGGGCGTGGCGATCTCCCGAGCGCTCGGACGCTACATGCTGCTGCAGATCCCCGGCCTCTTCATCGTCGGGGTGAGCCTCGTTCTGCTCGTGCGCTGGACATCGCTCAGCGAACCGCTGGCCTGGGGACTCTTCGGCCTCTGGGTACTCAAGGACGCGGCCTTCTATCCGATCCTGCGGATCGGTTACGAGACCCACACGGGCTCCGGCGGTGTCGACGGCATGCTCGGGGCCACCGGAGTCGCCCAGGAGGCGCTCGCGCCGGACGCACCCGGGACGGTGCACATCGGGCCCGAGCGCTGGACCGCCCGCCTGGCGGCGGGGGCCGCCCCGCTGCCCGCCGGCGCGCGTGTCCGTGTGGTGGCCGTGCACAATCTGACCCTGCTGGTGGAAGCCGCCGAGCCGCAAGCCCCGTTCTAGCTGGGCAGGCGCTCGAAGCTGGGAACGCCTTCCGGAAGCTGGTGGAAAGCCTGTTTGTCGATGGTGAAGATCACCATCTGGGGCTGACCGAAGACACTCGGCTCGTCGAAGGTACCGGGCTTGAGCATCACGACCCCCGCCATCATCGGGGCGCGGCTCAGCACCTGCGTCCCGCACTCGCCGCAGAACTCGCGCGTTACCGGTGCGTCGAGGTCGGTGCGCGTGAACGCCTTGGGCGTGCCCTTCGTGTAGGCGAAACCCGATTCCGGCATGCCCAACACCAGGTTGGGGTGGCCGCCGGTCAGGTACTGGCATTCCCGGCAGTGGCACTGGCCATTGAAGACCGGCTCTCCCTCGGCCCGGTAGCGCAACGCGCCGCAATAACAGCCGCCTTCGACGTGCATGGTGTCCTCCTCGGCGCCAGCATACGCGAAGCCCACACCGGGGTGCCGATCAAAACGCGGGGACGCGCCGGCGGCCCTTCCACTGGTACAGGACGACGAGCGCCACCAGCACGAGCGTGCCCGGGATCCAGTAGCGGTCGATCCACGCGAGCACGAGCTCGATGTACGGCCGGAGCGAATCCGCGAAGAACAGAACCGCCACGAGCCGTGCCACGAGACCACTGAGGGCCAGTCCGGTGAACACGCGCCCCGGCATGGGAGAGATGCCCGCGAGCGCGCTCACCGTGGGTCCGGCCATGCAGAACACGACGACGCGCGGTACGCGGGCGAACAACCGCTCCATGAAGCGAACGAAGCGCCCGAGCCAGGCGGCGCGTGGTTCACCAGATAGAGCGAGGAGGCGACGCCTACCAGCGAGCCGCTGCTCAAGAACCCCATGGCCGCGAGGCAGCGGCCCACCACCCGCCGGTCCTCGGGGCTCAGGATCTGCGCCGGGGAGTCGGCCTCCATGGCGAGAGCTTGCCACGGGCAGCAGAAACCGGTGACGGGGGCCGGACGAAACAGTCGTCATTAGTGAATCGAATGCAGTGGTTTTCGGGCTAAAACGCGTGACTTCTTCCACTCTTTCGCCTGTTTGCAGCCATTCAAAACTTGGACACCAACGGACACTTCCGAACACTTCTAAACACTAAGTACCAATGATTTCAATGAAATAGATTTTTGGGGACATATCATTCCGTGCAGGAGCAATGGCAATGCCTGGAGTAGTTCTGGTCGTAGACGACCGCGCCCGTCCGAGGCGCGCACTGGCGCACGAGCTGGAGGACGCCGGCTACGCCGTCGTGGAGGCACAGGACGGCGTCGAGGGGTGGCGCCTGTTCGGCCAGCACCAACCCGACGTCGTGGTCTCCGACATGGTCATGCCGCGCAGCGACGGGCTCGAGCTCCTGAACCGGATTCGCGCCAGCTCGGACATCCCGGTTCTGCTCTTCACGGCGCGCGGATCGGTCGAGAGCGCCGCCTCGGCCTTCAAAGCGGGCGCCGACGACTTCGTCGCCTCTTCCGACGTGACCGTCGAGGACCTCGTGAGCCTGGTCGATCGGGCAGTGGCCGGCAATCGCCCGTCGCACGAACACACCGATCTCGCGGGTCGCCTGATCGGCTCGAGCGACGCGATGCGCCGCGTGCGCGAGCGCGTATCCGCCCTCGCACCGCTGCGCACACCGGTACTCGTCTGTGGGGAGCAGGGAACAGGACGAGACTCGGTCGTCTCCGCCCTCCACGAGCTCGGCTCCACCGCGCAGGAGGATTTCGCGACCTTCGACTGTGCGAACTTCGAACCCGGCGGGCGGCTTCCGGCAACGGGTGCCATCTACCTGGACGGTGTCGAGGCGCTTTCGCCCACCGCCCAGCGGTATTGGGGTGAGCGGGTCGCCCGCTCTGTGAGCGACAACCTGCGGGACCCGGTCCGGCTCTTCGCATCGGCCTCGGAGCGATTCGTCGATCGGGTGCGCAGCGGAGCGTTCGAATCCGACCTGGCCGCCGTGCTGCTGAGGATCGTGATCGAACTCACCCCGCTGCGCGAGCGCTCGGAAGATGTTCCAGAGCTGGCGGATGCACTGACTCGACGCGCCACGGAGCACATCGGGCGCCAGGTTCGCCTGTCTCCCGCCGCCAAGGCAACCCTCAGCGCATACCCCTGGCGGCAGAACTGCGTGGGCCTCGCACGGGTCATCGAGCGCTGCGTTGCCTTCTCGCGCGGCCGGACCATCCGCCGACAGCTCGTGCAGGAGATCCTCTCCGAAGACGAGCCGAGCATCGCCGGAATCCGCGAACAGAATACGTTGCGCGAGCGCGAGGAAGTGATCCACGCCATCGAGTCCACTGGCGGAAACGTGAGCCGTGCCGCCCGGAAGCTCGGACGCAGCCGCGGGGCGATCTACCGGTTGATCGAGCGCCACGGGATCCCACTCACGGAGACGCGCCGATGACCCGCGCAGGACAGACCAGCGCGAGCTTCGGGTTCCGCGCTCCGGTCACGAAGCTCGAAGCGCTCCGGTCGACACCGGCCGTCCTGCCCACACTCGCTTTCGATTTCGCCGGCCAGAGGAACTGAGGAACTTGTTCCGGACCAACTGGAAGAGTGGGAGAGGGCTTGCCACCGCGGCCATCGTGGCCACGTTGGGGCTCCTCGTCGTCGCAGCGCTGCCCTGGGACGGGCGCACGATCCGCGAAACCGACTGCTGGATCCTTCCCAACGGTCGCGTCGTCAACATGCCCGGTCAGAGCACGTGCCCCCTGCACCCCGATGACCTGTTGACGGCAGCCGACGTGGACGGCAAACGACTCGCGGTGCAATACGGCGGCGCCATGCACCACGCCCTCCACAGCGCTGGAGAGGCGCTGGAGGTCGAGGCTCTAACACCGCAGGGCCGCAAGCGGCGCACGCTTCCGGTACACCGCGTGGGGCCGAACGAACGCATCGAGCGAGGCGTTCTCGCAGGGGCGCTCGCGGCGCTCCTGCTGGTGCTCCCGCTCTCGATTCTCTGGCGCTCGACGGCGCATGCAGCGCTTCCCTTCGCAATCGTGTACGGCCTCGTCGCCACGATCAGCATCGCTGCCCTCTGCGGTCGGGAATCGACGCTCCACGTCGCAGCCGCCATGCTCGCGTTCAGCGCGATTCCACCGGTCGTCCTCCACCTGGCGCTCGTATTCCCACGGGACCGCCGGATGATCCGGGCGGCGCCGCGCAGCCAGTGGCTGCCCTACCTCCTGTTGTTCGTGCTCGTTCCGGCGGGCTGGTTCGCCATCGTCCACAACCCCAGTGTCTGGCCCGCATTCCTCTTCACTGTGCTGGCACTCACCGCTGGAGCCTGGCTGGTCTTCGTCGCCTCGTGCGCCTTCGCGCTCCGCGAATCCGATTCGCCCATCGAGCGCGCGCGGGCGCGCGTGCTCTGCTACGGAGCGCTCCTCCTCCCCCTCGTTCCCACGCTCGCAATCGCACCGCGTGCGACCGGTATTCCGGATCTCCTCACCACCTTCGTCACATCGGCCGCAGTCATGCTTCCGATCCCGATCGGCCTCGCGATCACGCGGTACAACCTCTTCAACGTCGGCTGGGACGCGCGGCGGTCGATTGGCCGGCTCATCTACCTGATGGGCGCCGCCGGATTGGTAACCCTCGTCTTCCAGGTGGGCGCCGATCTGACCGGAGCCGGCAAGACATCCATCGTGCGCACCTTCCTCCTGTCTTTGATCGCGCTCTCAGTCGCCGAGATGTTGCTCCGGCGCGTCCCCGGAATCATCGATTCGATGCTGTTGCCAAAACTCCACGCCTTCCGCACCGAGCAGCGCGCCTTCGCCAAGCACGTCGCAACCCTGACGGACGAGGACGAAGTCGCCCGTCTGCTAACGGAAGCACTGAAGCGAACCGTAGAACCGGAACGGGGCTGCGTCTTCCTGAACCTGGACGGCATCTGGCGACCGGCCTGTCCGTTCGGACGCAATCCCCCGTCGGAGGGCGCCACCGCACGCAAGATGCGCGTCCTGCTCGGCAGAGCGACAGTGGTGCACTTCGCGCGAGAGGATTCCGAGCACGCGGAACTCTTCCACCACCTGCTCAACCGGGGCATCGAGGCGAGCGCCGCGCTCCGATCCGGCGGACGTCTCTTGGGGCTCGTGGTCATCGGCTCCCGTCCGGACGCAAGGCCCTACTCGGACATCGAACTCCAGCAGGTGGAGGCCCTCGTCACCCAGGCGACGAAAACTCTCGAGAGCGCGCGGCTCGCCGGCGAACTCGTCACGGCAGAACGCCACTCCACCACGGGACGGGTCGCCCTGGCGCTGGCCCACGATCTGGGCAAAGAACTCGACTGGATCGTGCGGCTGGCCGAACGCCTGCCGGAAAGACTCAGTGACGAGAAGCGCCTTCGCCGCGATGCCAGGCAGATCGCCGAGTTGGCCAGCGGAGTCCAGGAATCGCTCCACGACTTCGTCGAAGAATCGACGCGCTCCAATGCAGAGGCTGGCGCCACCCGGCTCGAAGAAGTCTTGGGGCTCGCCGCGCGGCAGGTGTCCCGGATTCACGGCGCAGAGCGGGTGACGACGCGTCTCGATCCGTCAGCCCGCAACGTACTCGTCCACCCTGCGACGATACGCGTCACGGCAAACCTGCTCGACAACGCCGTTCGCGCCTCCGCTGGCGACCAACCCGTAGAGATCTCGGCCCGCCACGACGGAGAGAAAATCGAGATTGCGGTGTCGGACAGCGGCTGCGGCATGACTCCCGAAGTGGCGGCCCAAGTCTTCACGGCCGGCTTCACCACCCGTCGCGATGAGGGCGGCCTCGGCATCGGCCTCAGTGCGGCGCGGGAAATCGTCGAAGCACTCGGCGGAAGCATCACTCTCGAGTCCGAAGTCGGAAACGGCACGCAAGTCATCGTCTCACTCAGAATCGAAAGGCGTTCGACATAAGGAGCATCTCACCGCTCTTGTTTCCCGGATTACCCGCACTCTTCGCGCTGGCCCCTCCAGGCTCGCTCATGATCGCCACTGCATCCGCCGACGATCACGGAAGCCCCATCGAGTTCCAGGCGAAAAAACTCCTGGGGGAAGCCTTCCAGAATCGCTACGGCGCTGACATGACCGCGACGATCGACCTGATTCTCCGGAATACCAACGGCCAGGAGCGCGTGCGACGCTTCCGGGCGGCTTCGAAGAGAATCGAGGGGCGCACGCACACGATCGGGCGCCTCGTCTGGCCCGAGTATCTGCGCGGCATGACAATCCTCACGATCGAGGCCCACGAGCGAAGTCACGATGCCTTCATCTACCTGCCATCTCTCCAGAAGGTTCGCCGGATCAACACTTCGCAACGCGGCGACGCCTTCCTGGGAAGCGATGTCACCTACGAGGACCTGGAGCGGCGAAGGGTCGACGAATACGAAGTGGTATCTCTCGAAGTGACCGAGCGCGGTGAACCGGCATGGACGATCGGTGCGAAGCCCATCGAAGATTTCACGTACGAACGGGTCGACTTCGTGGTGGCTGCAGCGGACTACGCCATCCTCGAATCGAGGTACTTCAAACGCGGCAGCGAAGATCCGTTCCGGATCATCACGACCGACCGATCCGACATGGTGGAGCAGCAGGGACACGTGCTTCCCACGCGCATGTTCGTGCGGAACTCGATGCGCGGTACCTCGACCGAAGTCGTATTTCGGGACCTGATCGTCGGTGCCCCTATCGATGACAAGCTGTTTTCGGTCTCGACATTGGAACGGCGCCGTTCGCTACCCGGCGAGAGTCGATAGCGTCACACTTTCGGACAGCGTGGACACTTCCGGACGAAGTGCGACATTGTCCCTGGAGCCGAAAACCTGGAGTGTGTGTTGTATCTCAGCAAGGGAGCAACACATGAGCGGATCAACGCAGATCGAGGAACGGCTCGTCGGACAAAGTGCGGCGATGCGGCGCCTGGGCGAAGAGCTTCGCTCCATGGCCCCCCTCCCGGCAAACGTCCTGCTCACCGGAGAAACTGGCACGGGCAAGGGACTGGCGGCACGCCTGCTCCACGATCTCGGGCTGCGGTCGGGCGCTCCGTTCGTCCACGTGGACTGCGCGGCACTTTCGGCCACGCTGATCGAGAGCGAGTTATTCGGTCACGAACGCGGCTCTTTCACCAGTGCCACCCACCAGTACGCCGGACGCTTCGAAAGAGCCGGCTCCGGTACGGTCTTCCTCGACGAGATCGGAGACCTCGAGCCCCGGCTCCAGGCGAAGCTGCTGCGGGTGCTCGAAGACCGGGAGTACGAGCGCGTCGGGGGTACGCAGACGCTGCGCATGCGCGCGCGAGTCGTCGCCGCCACCAGTCACGACCTGTACCGCGCCGTGGGAGAGAAGCGCTTTCGGGCCGACCTCTTCTTCCGCCTGAGCGTCCTCGAGCTGGCGATGCCGCCACTGCGGGACCGGCTCGAGGATCTCCCAGCCCTCGTCGGCTACGGCCTGCGCCGCATCGCCCAGAGGCTCAGGCGCACGCCCCCCCTCCCCACCGGCGATCTACTCGAAGCACTGGGACGCCGCCCCTGGCCCGGAAACGTGCGCGAGCTGATGAACGTGCTCGAGCGATTGATGGTGTCCGACAGGCTCAATGTTCTCGGGGCTTCCAGTCTCCCCTCGCTGCCCATCGCGCGAAGCCCCGACACCGGCGCGGCCGTACTCTGGGAGCAACCCGCCACACCGTCGGCCTATACCCTCTCGAAAGAGGTCGCCGAGTTCGAGCGCCGAGAGATCCTCGAGGCGCTCGAGCGCAGCGATGGAAACGTGGCGGCCGCGGCTCGCCGGCTTCGGATTCCGCGGGGAACACTGCGCCACAAGCTCCGCAAATACGAACTGTCTGGAACCCGGACCACCGAAACGCCGTGAAACCGGCACCCCGAGGCCCTGAGCGTGGATCCAGACAGGCCGGTCCCGGGCTCAGCCGCGCCCGGCCACCAGCTCGGCGATGCGATCGACCTCGGCGAGGTCGCGGTTGGTCAGGTTGAGCAGGCACTCCTCGACACCGAGCGCCTCGTAGCCGTCCAGTGCTTCCCGGACCGCGTCGGGGGTGAAGCGCGTCATCGTCTCGGCCATCTTCCGGCCGATAGACGCGTCGTGCATCCCCACGTACTCGGCGACGTGGTTGCGCAAACTTTCTCCGCCGTCGCCCTGCAGCGAGAGCCAGAAGCCGGCGATGCACCGGGGCGCCTCGTCCCGCTCAGCGGCCTCCCAGGCCTTGTGCACCTGCTCGAGCTGGGCGGCGAGTTCGGTGCGCTCGCCGTTGCCGGACCACGAGAAGACCCCGTCGGCCCAACGCGCCGCCCGAGCGATGGCCTTCGGGCGCATCACCCCGGCGAAGACCGGCGGTCCGCCGGGCTGCACCGGCTCGGGTCCCACCGGGACGGTACCCGGGGCCGGCGCCTCGCCCTGCCAGACCCGCCGCATCACCGCCACCTGCGCCTCCATGCGCGCCTGCAGGGGGCCGGGTGCCACCTCCATGGCCGTGTAGTCCTTGCCGCCGCCGCCGACACCGATCGTCAACGATACGCGGCCCTCGGAGAGCACGTCGAGCGTCGCCGCGTGCTTCGCCATCCACACGGCCTGATGCATGGGGGCGATGTAGAGCGTCGGAACAATGCGCACACGGCGGGTCACTGCGGCAGCGGCGGCGAGAGCCGCCGTCATCTCGACCGAAGGCCCGCCGATGCGCTCGCCGCAGGAAATGCTCGAGAACGGCCCCTCATCGACGGCGCGGTACCAGCGCAGAAAAAAATCTCGAGTTGGAGCCTGGTGGGACCAGTAGGGAAAGCAAAGTCCGATCTTCATGAGAGCGGAGAGTAGCGGGCTCCGCTCGAGCGAACCGAGGTGGCGCTCCCCCCATCCCAGTGCAGGGGAGCAGGCTAAGAGGAGGGAACGCCCCCTAGGTCCGTGAAAACATCCCGCTGGCGACGCAGCACTCGAGTGTTCTGGACGATGCGATGTGAAGCCCTGTGCCGGTATCTCCGGTCACTGGGCCGGATGAGGCAACGCCACCATGTCTCGGGTCTTTCCACGAGAGCAGAGTGCCGCGAAAGTCCAGCCGGCGAATCCCTTAAACGGGCCATGGTTTTTGGTCTCACCCAAATAGGTGAGCAACGCCCGTGTGCACGCGGGAGGTGCGTTCTCCCGGGTTCCTCGACCGCCAGGCTCTCCCGCGGATCCCCGCTCGGGGAAGATGGGCGCCGAAAACCTCGCCCGTTCTCGCCGCCTATGCCTCAGCCCCGCCTGGGCCGGCCCGGGAGCACCAGCGACGAACGCTCTGCCCAGTCCGCGTAGGCCGGACACCGCAGCGCCATGCGCGTCTCGAGCCAGGGGAGGCTCACCCAGCGGAACATCGCGATGACCGCCAGGGGTCCCACGAGAGTCCACCACCAGCCGGGGTTTGCCGCGAGGGCAAACAGCCAGAGACCGAGCCAGAAGCCCATCTCGCCCAGATAGTTCGGATGACGCGACCACGACCACACGCCACTCGCGAGAAAGTCATCCGCGGCGGGATGCGAAGCGCGGTAGCGCAGCAACTCATTGTCGGCCCGTGCCTCGAGCAAAATGCCACCCAGCGTCACCGCGAACGCGACGATATCGAGATAGCCGAAAGGCTCACGGCCCACGGCCATCACGACGTACACGGGCAATAGCGCGACGAAAAGCCACACGGTCGGCAACAGGTGGATCCCAAAGAAACTCGCCGGCCAATAGAGAGCTCCGGTCCTGTGCGCGAGTTCGACGCAGCGCCAGTTTTCGTCCCCGAGTCCCTGCCAGCGACGCGTCCAGTTCCAGGTGAACCGCACGCTCCAGACCACGATCAGCGTCACCACCAACGCCAGCCGGATCGGATTGACGCCAACGATCTCGGGCCGCTGCGCCCAGTAGAGCGCAACCGGTAGCGGCGCCAGACTCCAGTACGGGTCGTAGAAGCTCGAGTTGCGGAAGACCAGGCTGAAGGCGAAGACGGCCGCGGCCGCGCCCAGGCCAGCCTCGAGGGCAATCGCGATCGGGTGCTCCGCATCGGTATGTACCGCGATGCCGACCGCCACCGCCAAGGCAACGCCGTAGGCGAGAACGACGAGGAGCCGGGCGCGGGTCATGGGTCCTCGTGGGCCAATGGGGGAGGCGCGATCAGCGTAGCTCAGCCCTCGACAAGTCCGGCTTCAAGCGCGTCGTACGCGCGCTCGGCGATCTCGCGCATCTCGTCATCGGTGCGGTCCTGGATCGGGTGCTCGACGTACACGACCGCGGGATCGGCACCCAGCGCCTCTGCCTGAGCCTCGGCGCCGTCTCTGAACTCGACGGTGGTGACGAAAACACCGGGCACACCGCGGGTCTCCAGATCGACCGTGTCGTGCACACTGCACGACGTGCAGCTGCCTCAATCCGCTAGGGCTTCGATCACCGCGTCGCAGCGGGTGGCGATTTCCTGGCGCAGATCCACTGGCGCCGGCTTGGTGAAGGTGGGCTTTCGAAAGCGCAGCACCTCGGCCCCCGCGCTGCGCAGCTTCTGCTCGAGCCGGTCGAGGAAGACGTCGCCGCGCGCCTTGCCGATATCGAGCAAGCCGACCGTCCGTCCGGCAAGCGACTCCAAACGGGGCAGGCGCTCTCGTGTCGCCGGTTTCTGCTCGTTCGTCGGATCGAGGAGGATGCGGTCCGCGCTCACGACTCGATCTCCTTCACGGCCGAATCTCGTTCCAGACGGTCTGGCTGCCCATGGCACCCCCCGCCCAGCCACCGATGATGGCCGAGAAGAGCCCTGCCCCGCCACCGCAGTGAACGATGAGGATCCCGCCAGGCCGAAACTTCGGAATCGTCGCGTCCTTCACGCTTTCCGGCATACCCTCGGCGATGCCGCCCGCACCCTGTACGAGTTCGGCACCGGGAATCAGCAGCAACTCGTGCAAGCGCTCGGCCAGCCTCTGCTTGCTCCAACCCGCCGCGCGGAAGATGCGGCTGTGCTCTGGACCGATGGCCAGCATGGCGTCGAAGGCAATCACGAGCTTTGGGTGGTGGAGCGTGCGCAGGTTCACCGCGAACGTGCGGGCCAGCGACTCGGGATCACGCGAGAGCTGATCGACTACCGACCGCGGAGCCTCGCCGGGAAAGAGCGTCACTGTGTCGACGCCCACCGGCGCCCCCAGCGCCTCGGAGAGCGGCTCCCACGGGCTCCCTTCCTCGTCCTCGGCAAAGCAGAAGGAGAGCTTGCCCGGATTGCCGAAGGTGGCGCGGTCCACCTCGCCGGGGCGCCCACCGCCGACGTTGCGGATGACGAGTTGAAGCGCACGTCCGATGCTGAGGTTCGCGCGGTTGCCCTGGCCGAAGACATTCCGGCCGGAGTTCATGCCGAGGCGCTGGCGCACCGCGCCGTTCACGACCAGAACGGGCCCGACCGGCATGGTGGTCGCGAGCAGTCCGTGCATGTTGAACTCATCGGTGCAAGCGGCCTCGAGCGCAGCGAGCACGACGGGAAGGTATTCGGGTTTGCAGCCAGCCATGACTGCGTTGACCGCAACCTTCTCCACGCTGCACTCGGCGAGATCCGGCGGTACCACCGCGACCACGTCGTCGGGCGCCCGGGTGGTTCCACCGAGCATCGCCAGCACACGCTCCTCGCTCGGCGGCACGAGCGGAAGACCGTCACCCCAGCTGCGGTCCTGCATCGCCTCGAAGGGATCTTCAGCAGAAGCGAGTTCGACGCGGCGCGAGCGCAGTTCGGATCCGCCGAACTTCGCCGCCAGGCCCGGCGCAAGATCTGGTGCGACCGAGAGCGAGCCGCATCCCGGGCGCGAGTCCGGGAGCCCGGAGCCCAGGCGTTTCGCTCCGGTGAGCGCCTCCCATTCCTCTCGATGCCAACCGATGACGCGCTCCTTCTCGATCCCGTCTTCCACGCACAGCAGCGTCGGCACCACCTCCACGCCGCAGTGCCAGGACATTTCGAGCGACCGGTCGTCGACCGGACCGATGCCCGCAGGGAAGCCCGGGTCATCCTGTGTGTAGACCGTAAGCGGGACATCCTCGGCCAGCTGGGCAAGCACGGGCTCGACGAGCGCGCAGGTGGGACATTCCCGTTTCACGAAGGCCACGAAGCCGGAGGGAAGCTGCGATCGCACCATGCAAGCAATTCTACCAGCGCCAGGGCGACGAGGCCTTGGCGGCACACCTACCCCGCCGTTTTGCTCGGGAAGGGAACGCCGGTGCCCCCTAGCCCGCAGTAGCCCGCTGGATTCTTGGCCAGGTACTGCTGGTGATAGTCCTCGGCGTAGTAGAACTCCGGAGCATCGAGAATCTCGGTCGTGATCGCAGCGCGTCCGGCGGTGTCGAGCGCCCGCCGGTAGGCCTCCCGCGCGGTCAGCGCCGCTTCGCGCTGGCCCGGATCGCAGACGTAGATCCCCGAACGGTACTGGGTGCCCACATCGTTTCCCTGGCGCATCCCCTGGGTCGGGTCGTGGGCCTCGAAGAAGCTCGACAAGAGCGTCTCGAAGCTCACCTGCACCGGATCCCAGACCACCCGCACCGCTTCGTTGTGGCCGGTGAGACCGGTGCACACCTCCTCGTAGAGCGGATTCGGTGTGACTCCGGCCGTGTAACCCACCTGAGTGCTGTACACGCCGGGCAGCTGCCAGAAGCCGCGCTCTGCGCCCCAGAAGCAACCGAGTCCGAAGACCGCCCACTGCGTCCCTTCGGGCCAGGGCGGCTGCATGGAACTGCCGAGAACGAAGTGCTTCTCGACCACCGGCACGCGCTCGTCGCGTCCGGGCAACGCCTGCTCGGGCACAGGCAAATCGAGCTTCTTCTGAAATCGGCCCATACGTTTGCTCCTAGTCGGTGCGCACGTTCGGCGCCGGTGTGCTGACGGCCCGTCGAGATCCTTCCAGGGGACGCAGGGCGTCGAACGCGCCCTCTGCGGTCCAGGAGCCCTCGAGAGGAGTTACGGTCACGAATCCGGCAGCCAGCGCGGTCGTGTCGGCCCCGTCCACGGTTTCCTCCGCCGGGTTCGGCGCGTAATCCATGGTGAGCGAGCCGTCCTCCTGCTCCTCGTAGACGAGTGTGTAGAGTGTAGAGCGGCCCTGGCGCGTGAGCTTCAGACCCTCCACGTCGGCGGCCTTGCGCGGCGGGTGGTTCACGTTGAGGACCGTTCCGGACGGCAGGAGTGGGGCCCGATTCCAATCCGCCAGTTCTCGGACCAGCGCCACCGTCATGGCCGCCGCGTCGGGGAAGTACTGGACCGTCCTTGCGAGATCGTTCGCATCCACTGCCTGGCTCACGGCGATGGCGGGAATGCCATAGGACGCGCCCGTGATCGCGGCGCCCACCGTTCCCGACGAGACCGTTCCCGACCCGACGTTCTGCCCGAAGTTGATGCCGGAAACGATCAGGTCGACTGGCTCCTCGAGAAACACCGAAACCGCGAGCCGGATACAGTCGGCCGGAGTACCGTCCACTGCGATCCGCTTGGGATCCACCTGGTGCCACGTGAGCTTGCCCCGGCTCGTGTAGGAGACGCTGCTCCCACTCTGGTTCTCGGACGGCGCCACCACGACGACATCGTGCCCATCGGCTTCGAGCGCCGCCCGCAAGACGCCGAGGCCGGGAGCATCGTGGCCATCGTCGTTGGTGAGAAGGATCCGAAGCGATCGGTCGGGCGTCTCGGCACTCGCGCAACAGGCGGCCACGAGAACGAGCAGCAAGAGGGCCTGGGTCGACCGGTGTTTCCGTCTCATGACATCAGATTACCCCGCGCAAATGGCCGGAGAAACACGGCTCGCGGGGGGACTTGCTGGGCACAGCGATCGGCGTCCCACGATCGGCCTGCATCGCTGCTCCGAGCTTCCCGAATTTCCTTCGGCAGCGCATACTGTCCACTTCACTGTGGAAGAAGCTCCATGTCGTGTAGCGACACCGACTCTCCTGGAAACACGCGAAGCAAGCCGTCGCAGGCCGGGCCATGCGCGTCGCCACCTGGAACGTGAACGGCCTGCGGGCGCGGCTCGATTTCGTGCTCGCCTGGCTGCGCGAGCGACAGCCCGATGTGGTCGGCCTGCAGGAGATCAAGCTCACCGACGAGATCTTCCCCCACGACGCGTTCGCGGAGGTCGGTTATCGCGCTGCAACCCACGGCCAGAAGAGCTGGAACGGTGTGGCGATCCTGGCGCGCGAAACACCGGAGGTGACCCAGCGCGGCCTGCCGGGTCACGAGGGCTTTGGCGCGCGCTTGCTTGCGGCCCGCGTGGGAGAACTCGATTTCGCGACGGTCTACGTCCCGAACGGAAAACATCTGGAGCACGAGGACTTTGCGCGCAAGCTGACCTGGCTCGAGGCGCTGGCAGAGCAACTCGAACAGGGTTTCCACGCCTCCCGGCCAGGGGTGATCTGTGGGGACTTCAACGTCTGCCCGAGCGGCCTCGACAGCTGGAACGAGGCGGAGTTGGGCGGCGCGATCTTCCATACCCCGCAGGAACGCCAGCGCTTCGAGGCGCTGCTCTCAGCGGGCTTCTCGGACCTGTGGCGGAAACTCCACCCGGACCGCCAAGCCTTCTCCTGGTGGGACTACCGGGGCGGCGCCTTCCACCGCAAGCAGGGGCTGCGGATCGATTTTCTACTCGGAACCCCGGCGGCGCGTTCGGCTCTCCAGGCCGCAGAGATCGATCGCGGCTGGCGAAAGAAGCGAGACGGTCTCACCCCCTCGGACCACGCCCCGGTGTGGGCCGATCTCGCATGAGTGCGCCCCCCTTGCAACCTCGCGCCAACTCTCGTAAATAGGGGCAGGTTCCCCTCGGCGGGGGGACGCCGAGCAACCGAAAGAGGAGACTTCAAGTGAGACGAATCACAGCAATTTTCATGGCTTTCGCATTCGTCCCGTTCGTGGCCTTTGCCGACGACATAGGGGGCGGTGAAACCATCGTAATCCAACAAGATACAGTGGTGGTAGAGGACGCGGTGAGCGCACCTCCGCCGGCCTTCGTGGAGCTTCAGAGCACCGCGATCGCAGCGGGTATCGGTGCCCGAATCGGCGACGGCAGCCTCTTCGTCGATGGCCAGGAACACCCCTTCAAGGTGCGGGGAGTGTCACTGGGCGACTTGGGTGTGTCCGTCATCGCGGGCGAGGGGCCGGTCCAGGGGCTGGAGAACGTCTCCGACTTCTCGGGCACTTACATGGCACTCGAGGCAGGTATCGCAGCGGGCAAGGGCGTGTCGACGCTCACCATGCGCAACCAGCACGGCGTGACCATCAGGCTCGAATCCGACATCCAGGGCGCACAGCTGACTCTCGGTGGACAGGCTCTGACGCTCGAACTCCAGTAGCACTGAGATTCTCTCGATTCCGGAGGGCCCGGTGGCCAAAGCCACCGGGCCCTCCTCTTATGGCGTTTCGTATACTCGGGCCGTGGCGTTTCTTTCCCATGTCGGCACGGCCTTCGCGGTCGCGGTCGCCGGGTGCTGCGCACTGGCGTGCGCCTCACCGACCGGTTCAGCACCCGGGGAGTCCGGCTTCGCGTTCTTCTCCGAGCCGCGGCGCCAAACGGATCCGTGGTTCGAAAAGGTGCGCGAGTGGCAGGTCCGGGAACGCAACGACCGCCCGGACACGAGCTTCCCCGAACCGGCGACACTGCGCCGCAAGCGCCAGTCGGGCCAGCTGCGGATCAAGATGGGGCGCTGGGAAACAACCGAGCGGCTCGCGATGGCGCGTCGCGTGGCGGACTGGGCCCAGGGCGAGGCACGCCGCCACTACCGCTTCGACCCACCTACCGACGCGGCCTCGGACCCGTGGCCCACGACCAAGGATCTACTCGAAACCAATGGCGACGACTGCGACGGACTCGACCTCATCGCCTACGAACTCCTGCGTCAGTTCGGCTTCCCGCCAGAGCAACTCTTCCGCGCCGTCGTGCGGCGCAACCGCGACGGCGCAAACCACATGGTGACGCTGTGGTTCGACGAGGACGAGGACCCGTGGGTCATCGACTCGATCGGCGCAATGACTTTCAAAGTGCGTCGCTTCTCCGAGCTTCCGGGCTGGACACCCACGGCGGTCTTCAACGAGCGCGAACAATACACGCCGCGGAGTGCGACTGACGCTTCGGTGGCTCGCCTGGGCGGACCGCACGGAAAATGAGCCTCGCACCACTGGTCCGGGTCCCACCAGAGCGAGCCACGCGGGGAATCACCGCGGTGAACTCAATCCGGTCCCGCGGACTCGTCCTCCGGGATCGGACCCGCGGCGATGAGCGCGAGCAACTCTTCGGATGTCTCGGGATGGGCAACCCGGCGAATGCGCCCGGCCTCGAGCCAGAGGATCGTCGGCCGACCCTCCCGGCTTGGAAACGCAGCTGTAACCGCTCCACTCTCGTCCAGAAGAATCGGGTAAGGACGGTTGCGCAGCCGCGGCTTGACGATCACGGCGCGCACGAAACCCGGCATGCCGCTCAGGTCCGAGACGTAGACGGCGGTCTGGCGTTCGAGAAGCTCTGGGTCTTGCTCGAGGGCCGTACGGATCACCGCGCCACCATCCATGTCGCGGCTGAAGAACACCACACGCACATCGGCGTCGATGCCATGCGCCACATCGTGCTGGTCGACGAGTTCCGCTGTCGGGAGGACGTCTCCGACACTGAGAGGCTCGGCGGCCAACGCCGGTGCAGCGCCACAAGCGGCCGCAAGCAGAAACAACCACAGCGACGATACCGTGCGGACCCAACCGAGCGCTTCACATCTTCCCGCCATGCAAACGGATGCTAGCGTGCCAGCCAGCGGGCATCCACGCGCTCCACTCCCCTTGCCGGGAATACGGCGCCCACTCCAGAAAACTGCCCACCCGAGGAAGCATGTCCAAAGACTCCGACGTAGCCGCACTCGCTGGCGAGCTTCGCGCGATCGCGGAAGCCCTCGCGGTGGCCGAGCTGCGGGAAACAGACGTCGTCGAGGCCACCCGGCTCGCGACAGAGGTGCGGCGCCTGGTCGACGGACCACCTCGCGAGCGTTGGTACTCCGCCGGCGAAAGTCCCCACACCTCGCCGGCGGCGCGGCGCGCCTACCTCGAGCAGAGCCCGATCCGCGGGCAGCTGAACCCCGTAGCTCCGCCCATCGCGCTGGAGACCGTGACGCGAACCGATGGCACAAAGGCCGTATTGGGGCGCGTGAACATGGGACTGCGTTTCGAAGGGCCGCCCCGCGGCGTCCACGGAGGCTGGATCGCGGCGCTCTTCGACGAGGTATGTGGCGCGGCCCAGGCACTGGCCGGCGGCTCGGGAGTCACTGCCATTCTCAAGGTCCGCTACCGCCACATCTCGCCGCTCCACGAGGAACTGCGTTTCGAAGGGTGGGTGGCGGAGCGACGCGGTCGGCGAATTGTCGCGAAAGCCACCTGCCACGCAGGAGACACCCTGACGGCGCAGGCACAGGCGGTTCTGGTCGACGTAGACTTCCGAGAGGTCGACCAGCAGATGCTGGGCAGGCGATCGCCGGAAGTGGGCGAGGGATAGCCCGCCCGCCCAAAAACTCGCTCAGTCGATCGGTGCGAGTTCCACCCGGCGATTCTCCGCACGGCCCACGGCTGTGCCATTCGACGCGACCGGATCCGACTCGCCAAAGCCCTCGGCGTCGAGCCGCGACGCCTTGACGCCGTGTGCAATCAGATAATCCTTGGCTGCATCCGCTCGGCGGAAGGACAGGCCGTTGTTGTACGTGGCCGTACCGATCGAATCCGTGTAGCCGCTGACGGTCAGTCTGATCTCGGGACACTCGCCGAGTTGCCGGACGGCCACACTGAGCACCTCCTTGCTCTTCTCGCTGAGCGTCGATCTGTCGAACGCGAACTCGATTCCGCTCAACCGGACCCTGTCCCGGCAGGGATTCGGGGCCGCTACCGCCGGAGTTCCCAAACCCGCGAATACAGAACGCGCCAGGTACTGAACCTCCGCCGCCGAGGTGGCCTCGGACGCGTTGCGGAGGCTGCCGCAGTTGGAGAGTTCACTCAGCTGCTTCAGAAATGCCTGGCCGTCGGTAGAGTTTCCGGTCTGCACCGCGTGGATACAGGTCTGGGAGCTGCGGCTGGCAATGAGCACCTCTCCAGCGCCGAGGGCGGCGACCGGGTTGTCGGGAAGACCATCCGAAATGACGACGAGCGCGGCGCGCCCCATCTTTCCCTCGAGCGACACCGCCGCTTCGTCGATCACCGCGTGTAGTGGGGTGGTTCCACCCATCCCATCGACCGAACCCATGATCTCGAGGTCAGAAGCCTGGTGCGCAAGCGCCGCTCGATTGAAGGGCTCGAGGGGAACGGTCATCCGATCGCTGCCGCCGAAACCGATCGCACCCGCATCGTACTCGGGAGAGCGCGCGGGAGCGTCTGCCGCTGGCATCGCCTGCACGAAGCTCTCCGTGAGGGCCTTCGCCGCAGGGAAGGTTTCGTTCACATACATCGTGCCCGATGCGTCGGTGACAACCACGACGAGGTCGGTGACCCGCCACTCCCCAGCCTCGAATTGAATCGCGGAAACCGGTACCGGTGCCTGCGGCACGTCTTCCACGGGGGAGATCGTGCGGCACCCAGAAACGGTAAGCGCCAGAAGCGCGAGGGTGATCCCTATTGAGCGTGCGTTTCTCATCTTCCTGAAACCTCTTTGCTGGTGGCGACGGAAGCTGACGAGCTTCCTCTGAGAACCCCACAGTGTACCGGCTTGCTGTGTTCCGGTGGTGGAAAAATACCCGGAATGGGCCAATCCGCTTGCCATTTCCCAGACGGCCACCCCCTCTATAATGCCGGGGTAGGGAGGAATTCCTTAGGCACCATGCCGGGATTCGTACTGCGCCTGCTGATCACCACGCTCGGGCTGTGGCTCGCAGCGGAGCTGATCCCCGGAGTCCGTTTCGAAGGAATCGGGACCCTCGCCGGTGCCGCGTTCCTCCTCGGCATCGTCAACGCAGTGGTCCGACCCATCGCGGTTCTGCTCACACTGCCGTTCACGATTCTGACGCTCGGGCTCTTCCTGTGGGTGGTGAATGCGGCGATGCTCGGCCTCGTCGCCACGATGCTCGACGGCTTCCACCTGGCCGGTTTCGGCTCCGCGATGCTCGCCGCGCTGGTCGTGAGCGTGACCGCCGGGATCGCTTCCTGGTGGGTCGGACCCACCGGACGCGTCGAGGTGATGGTCGTGGAGCAGCGGCGCTAGGCAGAGAAAGGCGAAGCCGGCGACGACGGCATGCCGACACCTGCCGGGCGACCGTGGACGAGCACGCTCTTGCGGTCGCCGAACAACACGTTGATCTTGCCCTGGCCGGCGATCCCCTGGACGATCCCCAGACCCAGGGTCGCGTGCTGGATTCGGTCGCCGCGCTCGAAGCTCTCGGTCACCGCGTAATCACGTACCGGCCGCGAGAGGTCGGGCTCAGCGGGCAGATCCGCCGGATCCACCTGCTTGGCACGCGGTCTCGGCTTGGGGCGAATACGGCCGGCATCGTACTCCCAAGCACGCTCTAGCCGCGGCGCAGCATCCAGAACCGGCCCCCCTTCTGCGTAGCTCCAGCCGGGATCGCCCTCGACATTGCACGCCAGGAACACGACACCGACACCCGTCGACGCCTCGATCTCGCCGGCCAGCCGTTCCATCTCCTTGATCCAAGCCGCGCCTTTCTGCGCCTCGCGCTTGCGACACAACTCCCAGTAACGGGGACTCCCGATGAGGAGCAACAGAGGGGGTGCGTCCGAGAGCGTAAGCCCGGCCTTTGCCATCACCTCCTCGCGCAACGCCGCCACATTCGCCTGGGCAATGGCCACCGCAGCCAACCCCTCGAGCAGCGCCCGCAGCGGAGTGTCCCCGGTGCGCCCGCGCGCTGCACTCGGCGCCAGGTAGCGGACCTGGCCGACCACCATGCGGCCATCGGGACCGGCTCCGAGCAGGTCCAGCCGTCCCACGCCCTTGTTGGGGTCTGCATCCCCTTTCGACTTGTCCTCGGCGGCACTCTTGAGCGGCACCTGGGCGTGTACGAACGAGACCGCGCCGACGTCGTCGGGAAGCTCGATATTGACTCCATTGCGCAAGCAGTGGTCGGCCAAAGCCAGCGACGCGTGCTCGTCGTCGCGTCCCGGTTTGCGCGTGGCGGCCAGCCGACTGTTGTACGCCACGAAATATTTGCGACCGGCCTCCTGCCGTCGCGGTGCGTTCGCGGTTTCCTGAGTGTAGAGCTCGGTCAGGCCCTCGCCGCTCAGTTCGGCGGCCACAGCGCGAAACCCGGCCGCCTTGCGAACTTCCCTGTCGGCAGCCAAATCGACCAACGGATGCAGGCTCACAATGCCCCCCTCAAACCGCGCATCATACCGCGTCCGCCGGGCCATGAGCACTGATCGGGCAGGGTGCGCCCCCCCGGGGTGACATCGGCGCTCTCCTCTGACCCCACCCAAATAGGGGAGGTTCCACGTTCCGGCCCACGGTATTTCATCTGAGGAACGAGCCAGGGAGGGAACGGGGCTCGTTGGCGGTCCCACGGATAACCCGCCGCGATCCCTGCCATGCCAGGGCACTCCGCTGGCGACGATAGAGCGAGCGGGCTTGAAAACGCCAACAAGTCCATATCGTGTCTTTCCTCCGGGGCCCGCTCGAAAATCGAGCGGGCCCCATTCATTTTGCTCTCCCAACCGGAGCGGCCCCATGCGACAATTTCGCACCCTGATCTATATTCTAGGTTAGAGGCTACGAATCCGGGGTTTCCGCGCCGAGCGAGCCAATGCGAGACGAGACGCGCGCTTACCGACTCATCGAGTTCATCTACCAGGCTGTCGTCGAGCCAGACGCGTGGAACGAATTCCTCGCAGAGCTTTCATCCATGCTCGGGGGCGCGGCCATACAACTCTCGCTGCGGATGCCGCGCGAGATCCCCAACCCAGACGACATCTACAGGGTCTGGTTGGATGAGGCCTACCACCCGGTCTTCGTGAAGCACGCAATCATGGGTCTCGGATGGGAGTCGATGGACGCCGACTTGCTCCGCCGGGGCTTCGGCTCTGCGGCCGATGTGCTTCCGGCATCCGACCTGACGACCCGGCCGCTCTACCTCGAATTCATGAAGCCGCAGGACCTCGCCGCCGAGTGGCCGCTGTGCCATATGATCGCGATGGAAGGCGCGTTGCCCTTGGCGGGGGTGATCGTCTATCGGCGTGAGAACTGCCGCGCTTTCGACGCTTCCGATCTCGACCTGCTCGATTCCCTGGTTCCCCATCTGGGCCGGGCCTACGCCATACACGCTCGCCTCTGTGGGGCGCTCCGGGCGAGCGACGCACTGACCGAAGTAATCGACCGGATTCCGACCGGCGCACTGCTCGTAGATGGAAGCGGAAACGTGGTGCTCAAGAACCGGAGCGCAGGAAAGATCCTCTCGCTCGAAGACGGGTTCTCGCTACACCGGGGACAACCGCACCTCGCAGACCCGCGCGAGAACCGCGCCTTTCGGGAGCTGATCCAAGAAACGGTGCGCGGACACGCCACGCAGGGCTCCGCAACGGGCGAGGTGATGAGCGTGACGCGTCCATCGGGCCGGAGGCCATTCTCGCTGATGCTAGGGCCGCTGCTCGCACCGCCGCCAGACACCTCGACCAACGAGGCACGTGCAATCGTATTCATCGCCGATCCCGAAGGCGGGCAGATCGGAGCCACCGCGGTGCTGGAGACACTCTACGACCTCACCCACGCCGAGGCCGAACTGGTGCGACTAATCGCGGAAGGAAACTCGCTCGACCAGGTCGCGGCGGCCCGCGGCGTGACCATGAACACGGTCCGGAGTCAACTCAAGCAGGTCTTCTCGAAGACGGAAACCCGCCGGCAGGGTGAACTCGTACACCTCGTTCTGGCCGGTGTCGCCTCGATCCAGCGCGGCGCAGACGCCAAGGACTAGGCCGTCTTCAACGCCGTGATCCGCTCTTCCAGCGACGGATGGGAGCTGAAGAGACGGCCAGACCAGCTGGAACCACTGAAGATGCCGAACCCGGCCATCTATGCCGGCGCTGATCGGTCGAGCGAGGCACGGACGGCGCAGCGAGCCGAAGGCAGTGCCGGTCAGTCGAGTGCGGGCGCTGCGGGCAGGGATCCCCGGGACGTTTCGAGACCCGCGACGCGTTCCTCGAGTACCGAAACGCGGTGCTCCGAGACACCCCCGGCGTCGCGCATCTCGAGCGCGTAGAGACGATCGAGAATTGCACTGACGTCCCAGGCCGCGACGTCGGCAGGGGGAGCCTCCCCTCTGGACTCCGATGGCGCGGAAGCCTGGACTTCGAGAGCGTCAATCCGCCGCTCCAGCGCGGCCGTGATCCGTGATTCGATCATGCGCACGCTCCGTTTCGCGTCTTCGACCCGGCGCTCGAGTTCGTCTGCACCGCGATCCGGGGAACTCCCGGTTTCGAAAATTTCAGTGACGGCAGCGATTTCCGCGCGCAGCGCCTGGTTTTCTGTACGCACCTGAGCGAGGGCCGCTGCGATTCGTGCCTCCCGGACGCTGCCGTCGTCATCGGCCAGCCACCAGATCGCTGTGACGGAAATCACCACTAGGGCGACTACCCAGGGCAGCATCTGGCGCCGGAAGAAACCCCTGAGGAAGCGCTCCTCTTCGGGTGAGACCACGATCGGCTCCTGCTGCAGCATCGCTTCGGCCATGTGCACCTCTCGCCCCTTCTTTTCGGCCACCCGACGCCGGCCCTGAATGCCCCGAGCAGCCCCCAGGGCTGGTGAAGGCCTGCCGGCTGGGGCCACCGAGACGAGGGTGCCCGGCAAACGCCTTCAGGAGTTCCCCACACGCGCCCGACCCAGCACCCGGTAGATCGTCACCGGCTCTCCCCGGCCTCTGAGCACGTGGTCTCCGACGCTCTGCGTGGTGAAGCAGTCGCTGATACGGTCGAGCGTCGCCTGACCGACCAGAATGCGGAAGGTCGACTGTTCCAACTCAAACGCCGTCTTGTCGTAGGTCTCGAGGCGAGCCGCTGTGTTCACGGTGTTTCCCACCGTGGCGTACTTCATGCGCTCGTCCGCCCCGATATGACCCACCACGGCCGGACCCGTGAGAATCCCGACCCGCAGACGCGCCGTCGGTCGACCGTCGCGTCGCCAGTCCTCGTTGAGCGCTTCCAGGGCTTCGCCCATCGCAAGGGCGCACTCTACGGCGCGTGTCGCATCGTGCGCGATCTCCTCTTCGGTGACGCTCGGAATCGGAACACCGAAACTCGCCATCAGCCCGTCGCCCAGGAAGTCGTTCACCATGCCACCGTGAATCTCGACGAGGTGTGCCATCCGGTCCGTATACGTGCCGAGCCACTCCATCACCTCGGCCGGATCGCTCTTCTCGGCACGCGACGTGTAGCCGAGCAGGTCCGAGATCAGCACCGTCACCGTGATGCACTGGGACTTCGGCCGGCCACCCTCCATGAAGAGATCGCGCTCCTCCCAGACGCTGTCCACGAGGCTTCGCGACACGTACTTTCCGAACAGGTTCATTGCCTGGGCGCGCTCCACGCGCTCCTGCTGCGTCACATACGCCACAACCAGCGCCAGGGCCCCCAGTCCCCCGAGCGCCACGGGGACCACGGGGATCCAGACCGATTCGAGGAACGCCCAGTAGGCCAGTCCGACCAACGCCGCCATGCCGCACACGACGATGCCGGCCAGACGCAGCAGCGAGCCAGCGCGCACGCCCGCGAGCGCCGCGGCGAGGCACCAGGCCAACACCCAGAGTCGCTCCTGCCACTCGGACCAGGTGCGAATGGCTGGGGCGAAGCCCAGCCCATTGCGGATCAATTGGTCGACCGCCAGCGCGTGGAGTTCCACCCCATGGACCATGCCGTGGGGTATCTGAAAGTCGTCCTTCACGCTCGGAGACACTGTGCCGACGAGAACGACGCGGTCTCTTACCAGCGCCGGGTCGAAGCTGCGCTCGACTGCCTCGGCAAAGGTGATGCGCTCGAAGCTTTCGCGGGGTCTCCGGAAGTCGAACTGGTACTGGTACCCCCCGATGTCCTGCCCCTTGTACCCGCCGTAGTCGAGTTCAATCGGTGGCAGCGTCGTCTTACCGAGGCGAGCGAACGAAGGCTCGTCGGGATCACCAGCCAGATCGACTCCCGGGTATCGGACTGCGAGCGCAAGCGAAAAGGCGGTGCGCTGCGCGCCCTCGTCGGTCCAGAGAAAGAGAAAGCCGCGGCGAACGATGCCGTCCGTGTCCTGCATCATGTCGGAAAAACCGACCTGCCCAGGCCGTTCGTCCAGGAACGCGGGGGCCGTGACCGCCGACATGTGGTCGTCCTCCAGCTTTTCGACGATCACGAACTCCGGATGGGTGCGAAAGAGTGCCTCGAGTCTCTCCCAGCCCGCGTCTTTCGGTGCGTCCCGGTAGATGTCGACGCCGACCGCATACGGATCGAATTCGACGAGGTTCTCGAGCGCGTCCGCCATCACCGCGTCCGGAATCGGATGCCCGTAGGACTGAATCTCGTCCTCGCCGACGACGACCAACGTGACCGGCGATTCCCGGACGGTGCGCGGCCCAACGCGCAGGTATTCGTCGAAGACATCGAGTTCCAACGATTCGAGCCAGCCGGCCTCACGTGCGAACATGACCAACACAAAGCTCGCGAATCCCACTGCAACCGCGACCCCGGGACGCGAGCGAAGCCAGCGTTGCGTCCACCGGCTCACGGCGAGGGGAACTCCGCGCCCGGACGAGCGCTGCGGATGCTGCAGTGCATGAGAAACACCTCGTGTACGGCTCGTCCCATACTATCTCGGAGGAAAGAGGCACGACAGCGCACCCCTGCCCACTCCCGCGATTCGCACTAGCCTTACACCGATGCTCCAGCGGATCTGGATCTCACTCGCACTCGCCCTGGTGACAGCCGGGGTGTACGCGCCGGTGCGCGGACACGAGTTCGTGCTGCTGGACGACCTGCGAGTCATGGTCCACAACCCAGCACTCGAGTTCGATGGTCCGGTCGACGCGTTGGGCAAGGCGTTCAGCACCACGACGGCCGCCAACTGGCTCCCCGTGACATTGATTTCGCTCCAGGTAGACCGGGCGCTCTGGAAGGGGGACCCCGCCGGATCGTTCTTGGGCAACGTGGCGTTGCACGTCGCCGCGACGCTGCTGCTCTTCCTCGCGCTGCAGCGGCTCACTGGAGCCCTGTGGCCCTGCGCCTTCGTGGCCGCCGTCTTCGCGCTCCACCCCCTCCACGTGGAATCGGTGGCGTGGGCCTCGATGCGCAAGGACGCGCTCTCAGGCCTCTTCTTCATGCTGGCGCTCTGGAGCTATGCCGGCTACGCCGAGCGACCCGGGCGCCTGCGCTACGCCGCCGTGACGCTCTGGCTCATCCTGGGCCTGCTCTCGAAGCCCACCGTCGTAACGCTGCCCTTCGTGCTGCTGCTCCTCGACTGGTGGCCCCTCGAGCGCCTCCGGTGCGCCGAGACCCGGCGCGCCGCTGTGGTCGAAAAGCTGCCGTGGGTGGCCCTCGCCGCCGGTGCAGGCGTCGCGACCTGGCTGGTGCAGGACCAGTGGGAGGCGATCTCCGACCTGGTCGCGCTACCGCTCGACCAGCGGCTCGCAAACGCCATCGAGTCGTGGCGCCTCTACATCGAGAAGAGCTTCTGGCCGGCTGACCTGGCGGTCTACTACCCCCATCCACGGGCATCGCTCGGATGGGGTCGCGTTGCGATGTCTGGGGCACTGCTCGCGACCGTGAGCGGCGTGAGCCTCTCGCTCGCACGAACGCGCCCGTATCTGATCGTGGGATGGCTCTGGTACCTGGGAATGCTGCTGCCAATGATTGGAATCGTGCAGGTGGGCGACCAGGCAATGGCCGATCGCTACAGCTACCTGCCGCTCATCGGCCTGTCCATCGCCGTAGCCTGGGGACTCACCGACCTGTTCGGAGGGCGCGCGGCCGGGCGTGTCGGCCTCGCGCTCGCGGGAGCCGCATCGGTCCTGGCGATGTCGGGAGCCACCGCCGCCCAACTCGAACACTGGCGCAACGAGATCGTCCTGGAAACACGGGCCGTCGCGATTTCCCCGCACGATTCCAGGTCGCGCCACCGCCTGGCGGCCGCCCTGCAGCGGGCTGGGAGATTCGACGAGGCCACCGTGCAGATCGAACACGCGCTGGAGTTGGCCCCGCAACACGGCTGGGCCCACGCAGAACTGGCCGACCTTCTCGCCCGAGGAAACCAACTCGACCGGGCGATCGACCGGTACCAGCACGCCATCGCCCTCTCCCCGAATCTCGACCGGGCCCACGTCAACCTGGGACTCGCCCTGGCACGGCTCGACCGCCTGGAAGAGGCACGGCTCCATCTCGAGCGCGGAATGGCACTTCACGCAGACGGGCGCCGGCATTCCGACCTGCCTCCGGAACGCCTGGCGGCGCCCCACCTGGCCCTCGCAGACGCGCTCGTCGCAGCGGGCGAACTCGACGCGGCGATCGCACACTACAAAAGTGCGTTCGCGCTCGACCCCAGCCGCACACGCGCTGGCGCCAACCTCGGCTTGGCGCTCGCGGAGGCCAACCGTTTCGAGGAGGCGCAGCCGCTGCTCGAGGACTCCTTGACCATCAACTACCGGTCGGAACAGGTCCAGGCCGGTCTGGCCCGAACCTACGCAAGCCTGGGACGGAAGCAGGATGCGGTGCGCCACTTTCGCAACGCGCTCTTGCTGCGCCCCGGCTGGCGCCACGCCACCAACGACTTGGCCTGGATCCTCGCCACGAGTCCAAACCCGGATCTGCGCGACCCGGAAGAGGCGGTGGCGCTGATGGAGAACGTGCTACTCGAGAAAGAGTACCACGCCGCGATGCTCGACACGCTCGGCGCCGCGTATGCCGCCGCCGGTCGCACCGACGACGCGGTGCGCGCCGCCGACCGCGCCCTCGCCTTGGCACGGCGCGACCCTGCCCTCGCAGCGGCGATCCGTGAGCGACGCACGCTGTACCTCGACGGGACCCCCTTCACGGAAGTGGACAACGGCAACGGAGCGGCAAAAGCACCCAGCGCCGTGCGCTAGTGTGGCCCGATGGAAAGTCCGGCGGATGGCACCGACTGGTCGCGAGACGTCCACTCGGTCGCAGTGGGCGATCGCGAGATAATCCTCGTAGGGACCGCACACATCTCCCGCGAGTCGGCGGACCTCGTGCGTGAGGTGATCGAGCACGAGCGCCCCGACGCAGTATGCATCGAACTCGATCCCCAGCGATTCGCCGCGCTTTCACAAAAGCGTCGATTCGATGCACTCGACCTGAAGCAGGTGATCCGAAACCGCCAGCTTGCAGCGCTCATCGCAAACCTGCTGCTCGCTACCTATCAGAAGAAACTGGGAGGCAAGCTCGGGGTAACGCCGGGCACAGAGCTGCTCGAAGCCTCACGGACGGCAGAACGGCTGGAGATTCCGATCTCGCTATGCGATCGCGACGTACGTGTCACACTCCGGCGGGCCTGGTCCGCACTCTCCTTGTGGAAAAAGGCACGCCTGGTCTCGGACTTCTTGGCCAGTGGCTTCGAGAGTGCCGAACTCGACGAAGATCAGCTTCGCCAAATGCGCGAACGCGACGTGCTCTCGGAACTGATGGAGGATCTCGGACGCGCCCTTCCCGAGCTCAAACAGGTACTGATCGACGAGCGCGACGCCTATCTCGCCCATCGCATCCGGGAGACCGAGGGACAACGAGTAGTCGCGGTGGTTGGAGCCGGCCACGTCGAAGGAATGCGTCGCGCCTTGGAAGAACAGCGCGAGATCGACCTCCACGCCCTGGAGACGGTACCGCCCGTCTCTACGGTCTGGCGTTGGGTCGGCTGGGGCGTGCCTACCCTGGTGATCGGAGGGCTCGTGTGGATCGGTCTCACCAAGGGCGCGAGTGTCGCGGGCGAAAGCCTGGCCTTCTGGATCCTCGCCAACGGCGTACCGAGCACGATCGCTGCCGCCGCCGCCCTCGCCCATCCGGCCACGGTAGCGGCGGCCTTCTTCGTCGCCCCGGTCACGTCGCTGACACCCGTGATCGGTGCGGGCACCGTACTGGCCTTCGTGCAGTCCTGGGTCCAGCCTCCACTCGTCTCGGAATTCGAGTCCTTCTCCGACGACATGGCATCGCCGCGCGCCTGGTGGCGCAGCCGCCTGCTGCGCGTCTTGCTCGTCTTCGTGCTGACCACCATCGGAAGCCTGATCGGAACCTACGTCGGAGGACTCGAGATCCTCGCAAATGTCTTCTGAAGCCCCATGGCCCCCCGCCCCCTCGCCATCGCCCACGTGACCGCGGAGCAGGGCTTCTCCGGTGGTGAGGTGCAGGTCTTCCTGCTGGCGGAAGGCCTCCGGGAACACGGATATCGCTGCGTGCTCGTCTGCCCGCGCGGCAGCCGCAGCGAAGTCGAGGCGCACAGACGCGGGTTCGCTATCGAGCAGGTCCCCACCCTCCGCGACTGGTCTCCATTGTCCGTCTCCCGGGCAGCGCACGCCCTGCGCGCCGCCCGGCCCGACGTGGTCCACCTCCACACGCAGCGTGCGGCCTGGATAGGCGGCCTGGCGGCGAAGCGACTGCGGCTGCCCGCACTCGCCACCCGGCGCATGGATCGAGCCATGAAGCGCGGCTGGCGCAACCGCTTCATCTACGGGCGGGCAGCCCGCATCGCGGTGGCGATCTCGAAGCCCATCGCCGGGCAGCTCGCTGACTGCGGCCTGCCCGCGGCCGCGATCCGTGTCGTCGCCAGCGCGGTCGATCCCGCCCGCCTGGTGGCAAAGCGAACACGCGTCGAGGTGCGGCGCGCCCTCGGCGCAACAGCCGACGAGACATGCATCTTGAGCGTCGCTTCGCTGCACCCTCGCAAAGGGCTCGACGTGCTCCTCGACGCCATGAGCCGACTCGGCGCGCGCCAGCTGCACCCGAAGCTCTGGATCGCGGGCGAGGGGCCCGGGCACAGCGCACTCGAGACGCAGGTGAAGAAGCTGAGCCTCGCGGGTCAGGTGACGCTACTCGGCCAGCGCGACGACATCGCTGACCTGATGGTCGCTTGTGACGTGTTCGCGTTGCCCTCGCGCCGGGAAGGGCTCGGCGTCGCGGCGCTCGAGGCCATGGCCCTGGGCCGGCCCATCGCCGCCAGCCGCGTCGGTGGGCTTGCGGACGCGGTGGGACACGACGAGGCGGGGCTTCTGGTCTCCCCCGGCGACGCAGCGGCACTGGCCGAAGCGCTCGGGCGGCTTGCGACGAACCCCGCACTGCGCCTCCGGCTCGGCACTGCGGGCCGGGAGCGGGCCACCGAGCGCCATTCGGCGGCCGCAATGGTGAAGGCCTACGAGGCCCTCTACGCCGAGGTTCTCACGTGAGCCGGCCGCTGCGCGTGGGACTCGTCGGCGCTCGGCGCACGCGTCAGGGACTCGGTCCCTTCGTGGCCCGGGACCTGCGCGCCGCCGGTGCCGAGGTCGTCGCGTTCGTCGCCACCCGCGAGACGACTTGCGCCCAAGCGGCGGAACAGCTGCAGCAAAACGCGGGCGTGCGGCCGCGTCCCTACCTGGAAACCGGCGCGATGCTCGAGGCCGAGACACTCGATGCGTTGGCGATCTGCTCACCCCACGAGACCCACGCGGACGCGCTCGAACTCGGGCTGAACCGGGGGCTGCACACCCTGTGCGAGAAACCGCTCGTCTGGGGTGAAGACGCCGCAGAGAAATCCGTGCGTCTGGCCCGGGCATTCGCCGACGCGAGCCTGGTGCTCTTCGAAAACTGCCAGTGGCCGTACACGCTGCCGGCGTTCGAGCGCCTCCACCCGGGCGTCCTGGATCAACCGCCCCGGCGCTTCGAAATGCTGTTGGAGCCCGCGGGAGACGGTGCGCGCATGCTCGGCGACTCGTTGCCCCACCCCCTGAGCCTGCTCCAGCGGCTCGCCCCCGCGGACGCACCCCGGCTCGAGGCAATCCGTTGCGAATCGGATGCGCCCGACGCCCCTCGCGTGCGCCTGTGCTTCACCTACGTGGCCGACGACGTCCTCGTCGAAAGCGAAATCAAACTCCACCAGAAGCTCACCCATCCGCGCGAGAACCGGCTCGTCATCGATGGCCACGCGGTGCAGCGCTGCGTGGCTCCCGACTACGCACTTGCCTTTGCAGACGCCGGACGTCGCGTGAAGCTCGATGACCCGCTCACCGCCCTCGTCGCCGACTTCGTCGGGCGGGCGCGAGACGGCTTCGACCCCGAAGCGGGACGACGAACCCGGGAGATTGCCGCACGTGCCGCGCTGCTCGAGAGCCTCGTCTCGGCGTGGCGACTCCAGACGGCACCGGCCCGATGAACGCTCCGGAGCGCATCCTGGTGCGCTCACCCACCTGGGTGGGCGACGCTGTGATGGCAACACCCGCCCTGCGCGCCCTGCGCGCCGCGCACTCCGAGGCGGAGATCACCGTGGAGGGGCGCCCGGTGCTCGGCGAACTCCTGGCGGGGCTCCCGAGCTACGACCGCTTCCTCGACGACCCGGGGAGCGCCGCGCGCGGCCTCATCTCCCGCGTGCGGCGACTGCAGCGCGGCCGCTACGACTGGGCGGTGCTGCTTCCCGACTCTCCCCGCGCGGCGCTCGGTCCCTACCTGGCCGGGATCCCGAAGCGGGTGGGCTACGCACGCGACGTCGCGCGCCGCATGCTGCTCACCGAAGCCCTTCGGCACGAACCGGGAGCGGGCCCGGTTCCGATGACCGAGCGTTACCTGCGCATCACGCGACAGCTGGGCTGCCCGGACCAGGGAGATGCCCTCGAACTCGCGGTAGCACCGACGGCGCGCGAGCGCTGTGCGGCGCGGCTCGCCGCCCTCGGCGTGGCCCGGGGGGAAGACGTGGTCGCGGTGACTCCGGGCGCGAGCTTTGGCGCCAGCAAGCTCTGGCCGCCCGAATACTTCGCGCACACCTGTGACGCTCTGGCGACGCGCCTGGGCCTGCGAACCGTCGTCGCACCGGGTCCGGGCGAGGTCGCAATCGCGCACCGGATCGCGAACCGGATGCACGCGTCGGGCGTCGCCTGGGTCGACCCCGGCCCACGCCTCGACGAGGTCGTGGCGCTCGTGGAGCGAGCCAGCCTGGTGCTGACGAACGACACCGGTCCACGCCACGTCGCGGTGGCGCTGGATCGACCGGCGGTGGTGCTCATGGGTCCCACGGATCCGCGCATCACGGACCAGCACACCGAACGACAGCGCGTGCTCCGCGAAGACGTGGAGTGCAGCCCGTGCCAGCTCAAGGCCTGCCCCACCGACCACCGCTGCATGACGCGCCTGACCCCGGAACGGGCGGTCGCCGCCGCTGAAGAGCTCCTCCGGACTCGCTGACGAGCATCGCGCCGACGCTACAGCGCTCGCCCACCCGCGGCGTCCCAGCCGACGCTACAGCGCTCGCCCACCCGCGGCGTCCTAGTCGATGTCGCAGCCGGCGAGTTGCTCGAGGAACTCGGGACGGGCGATGAGGACGTAGCCGCTGTCGAAGCTCAGAACCCCCTTCTCATGCCACTGACGCATCTGCTTGTTAATGCTCTCCCGGGTGGCGCCGACGAGGTCACCCCATTCCTCCTGGGAGAGCTTGAGATTGATTCGGACACCCCCTTCCACCTCGTCGCCGTAGACCGACGCGTAGTGGACGAGCTTTTTCGCCAACCGAACGGGCAGGTTGAGGAAGAGTGTGTCCTCGACGAGCTCGCTGAGGTGGCGGACACGGTCCGCAAGCACCATCAGCAGCTCGGCCGAGGCCTCCGGATGGTTCTTCAGGAAGATGAGAAAGTCCTTGCGCCCGATGGCGAGAAGCTCACTTTCGGTGATGGCCGAGACGGTGGCAGATCGCCGCCCGCTGCCGAGGAACGCAATCTCCCCGAGCACCTCGCCCGGTCCCATGGTGTTGAAGACGATGTCGTCGCCCTCCTCGGAGGTCGTGAGCGCCTTCAGGGTGCCCCTCACCACGAGGTAGACCCGGTCTCCCTCGTCGTCCTTGTGGCAGAGCTCCTCCCGAGGAGCGAGTGAAACCGGCCGGCAGGCCTCGACGAGGGCATCCAGCTCCCGATCCGAAAGGCCCGAGAACAAGGGCGCACGAGCAAGGAGCGTGCGCTTTTCCCGCCGAGTCAGTATCGGCATTTCTTTAGCATACACGCGACGGTCCAAGATCTCCGATTTCTTCCGGGAGCCACCTCGAAGGCAAAACTGCACGCCAGCCGTCAGCGGGGGCCTTCGCTCCACTCCGCGCTCGGCCGGATGGCCGCGACAACCGGGCAGACTAATTCAATTCCTGGCCTCCCGGGTCCGGTCTCAGACCGGAAACACCGGCAACAGTCTTGTCACCGGGGGTCCTCAGGACTCACAATCGCTCAGCGATGGAACGAAACCGCGAAACACCGCCGGGGGCGCTCACCGAGCCGCTCGCTCCTGACGCGAGCGACATCCAGGAGACCCACGCGGCGCTGCGCGAGAGCGAGGAGCGGTTCCACGCCGTCACACGCAATGCGCCGGACCTGCTCGTCGAGCTGCTACCGGGCAATCACCGAGAGCGCCCACGAGATCATTTCGGAGTGCGACGACGAGGGCCGTGTCCTCTACGTGAGCCCCGCGATGGCCACATTGCTCGGCTACACGCCGAACCAGAGCGCCGGAACCACCCCGGTCACGATCGTCGATCCCGACGGCGTCGAGCAAATCGTTGGACAGTTCCTCGAAACCGTGAAAACGGGCAAGCCCACCTTCAGGGCGCCCTTTCGCTGCCGTCACCGGGACGGAACCTGGCGTTGGCTCGAGAGCCAGACCATCGCCTACCAACGCAGCGACGGCGAGCGCCGTTTCCTGACGGTGACACGCGACGTAACCGATCGCCACAACCTCGAGGAGCAATTCCAGCAGGCACAGCGCCTCGAGGGTCTCGGCGTCCTGGCGGGCGGCGGCGCTCACTCGCCAGATGCTGGCCTGCGCGGGAAGGGGAGCGGCTCACGTCGAAACTCTGGACCTCTCCGTCCTGGTGCGCGACATGATGCAGCTTCTCGAGAATTCGGTGGCACGCCGATGCGCGGGCGCTGTTCGTGAGCGGCTACTCGGAGGATCCCACGTCGCCACTGCTCACCGACCAGAAACACACGAGCTTTCTTCAGAAACCATTCGCCCCTGACGAGTTGCTCGAGCAGATGCGCGCTCTACTCAAGAGCTGATGCTCGGAATGGCTGAGATCCGGTATCGTCGACCGACTCCATGGAACTCGACCACGTCCTGATCCGCGGCGCGCGCGAACACAACCTGCGCGGCATCGACGTCCGGATCCCGAAGAAGAATCTGGTCGTCCTGACGGGAGTATCGGGCTCTGGAAAATCATCCCTGGCATTCGACACGCTCTACGCCGAGGGACAACGACGTTACGTGGAGTCGCTGTCGGCTTACGCCCGGCAATTCCTGGGGCAGATGGAGAAGCCCCACTACGACACCATCCGCGGTCTCTCTCCAACCATCTCGATCGAACAGAAGACCACCGGGAGCAATCCGCGCTCCACGGTCGGGACCATTACCGAGATCTCCGACTACCTGCGGGTTCTCTACGCGCGGGTGGGCGTGCAGCATTGTCACGGCTGCGGGCAGCCAGTTCGCAACCAGACCGCCCAGCAGATCGCGCGAGAGATCCTCGCGGTTCCCAAGGGCACCCGGCTGACGCTTCTCGCCCCGATCCTGGTGAACCGAAAGGGCGAGCATCGCGAACTGCTCGCCGAGTCCCGCAGGTCCGGCTTCACACGTCTTCGCGTCGACGGCAAGATCGTGGCCATCGAGGATCTGGAGGCGCTGGACAAGCGACGGAAACACACGGTCGATGCCGTAGTCGACCGAATCGTCGCCCGTGACGGCCTGGAGTCGCGCGTCACCGATTCGGTCGAAACGGCACTGCGGGTCGGCGATGGAACGCTCACCTCGTCGGCTTCCGGAAAACGCGACCGCGTGTTCTCCGAGAAGATGGCCTGCACCGACTGCGGTCACTCCTTCCCCGAACTCACGCCACAGAGCTTTTCATTCAATAGCCCGCAGGGGATGTGCGTCGATTGCAACGGTCTGGGCTCCCGCGTCGAAATCGACCCCGACCTGGTGGTACCGGACGATTCGCTTTCCCTCGACCGGGGAGCGATCCGCTCCTGGGGTCCGGACGTCTCGAAAAAGACCGGCTGGGCCCACGGGTTCCGCGCCCAGATTTGCCGTCAGCTCGACGTCGACTTCGACACACCGTTCCGCAAGCTTCCGAAGCGCAAGCGCGAGCAACTGCTCTGGGGTGCGGGCGACCGGGTGTTCCGGGTGAAATGGACTGGAAAGTCCGGCCAAGGCAGGCTGGAGACCGAGTGGGAAGGCGTCATCCCGCGCCTCGAGCGACGCTTTCGCCAGACCGGGTCCGAGCGGGCCAAGCGTTGGTACGCCCGGTTCATCGGTGATGCGCTCTGTTCAAACTGCGGCGGCTCCAGGCTGCGGTCGGAGAGTGCGGCGGTTCGCATTGGAGACCGCACACTGGTCGAAATCTCGGCGCTCACAGTCGACGAAGCCCGCAACTTCTTCAAGCAGCTCCGACTCACGGGGGCCGCCCGACAGATCGCCACCGAAGTGCTGAAGGAGATCCGCTGTCGACTCGACTTCTTGGCGTCCGTCGGACTCAGCTACCTCTCGCTCGACCGAGCCGGGCCGAGCCTCTCGGGCGGCGAGGCCCAGCGGATCCGACTCGCGAGCCAGGTGGGCTCGGAGCTGACGGGCGTGATCTACATCCTCGACGAGCCGTCCATCGGATTGCATCAGCGGGACAATCGCCGCCTGCTCACGACCCTCGAGCGCATGCGCGATATCGGAAACACGGTGGTCGTCGTCGAACACGACGAGGAGACCATTCGCAACGCCGACTTCGTGATCGATTTCGGGCCGGGCGCCGGCGTTGCGGGCGGACGCATCGTCCACGCGGGAACCCCGAAGAGTCTCGAGCGCAAGAGCAAATCCCTCACCGGTGCCTACCTGGCCGGGCGCCGCGAGATCCCGCTCCCTACCGAGCGGCGGTCCGCGAGCGGCAGTATCAAGGTCGTCGGCGCGAGCGCCAACAATCTCTCTGACCTCGACGTGGAATTCCCGCTGGGCGTGCTCACGGCGGTGACCGGAGTTTCGGGGGCAGGGAAATCGACCCTCGTGAACGACGTTCTCACCCCCGCGCTCGCACGGATCCATCACGGCGCGGCCCGGCGCCCGGGAAAGCACCACTCGGTCGAGGGTGCGGGCCAACTCGACAAGGTGATCGCCATCGACCAGCGGCCAATCGGCCGCACGCCGCGCAGCAACCCCGCCACCTACATCAAGGTATTCGACCAAATCCGGAGTTTTTTTGCGCAGCTACCCGATGCGCGCATGCACGGCTACAAGCCCGGACGGTTTTCCTTCAACGTCAAAGGCGGCCGTTGCGAGGCATGCCAGGGGGACGGCGTACGCCGGATCGAGATGCACTTCCTGCCGGATGTGTACGTGAAGTGCGAAGAGTGTCAGGGGCGGCGGTTCAACGACGCGACCCTGCGTGTTACCTACAGGGGAAAATCGATCGCAGACGTGCTGGACCTGACAGTTCGCGAGGCGGCTCAGCTATTCGCTGTGCATCCCAGGATCCTCGGCCCGCTCCAGCTGCTTACCGACGTGGGCCTCGACTACCTGCACCTGGGACAGCCGTCTCCGACGCTCTCGGGAGGAGAGGCACAGCGCATCAAACTGGCCCGGGAGCTGGCCCGGCGCGCCACGGGACGAACGCTCTACGTGCTCGACGAGCCGACGACCGGCCTACACTTCGACGACGTGCGCAAGCTCCTCGACGTTCTCGCACGACTCGTCGACGCCGGGAACACTGTCCTCGTGATCGAGCACAACCTCGACGTGATCAAGTCCGCCGACTGGGTCGTCGACCTCGGACCCGAGGGCGGTCCGGCCGGCGGGCACATCGTCGCGCAGGGCACCCCTGAGACCATCGCCCGAACCCACGCCTCGTACACCGGCCGCTTCCTCAAGCGGCTGTTGAAACGCCGACGGACCGGCTAGCGCTCGAGCGCAGACCCCGGAAAGCGGGCCTCGATCGCGCGGGCCAGGGCCGCACGGCCCTGGGCGCGGGCCAGGGACAGGGCGCGCCGCGCGGTGGCCCGGGACTCATCGGTCCGGCCGGCAGCCGCTTGGGCAGTCGCGAGTGTGTCGAGCACGCCCGGGTCTTCACCGCCACTGAGTTTCACGGCTTCCTGCGCCAGCTCCACGGCGTCCTCGTTCCCCTGCACTGCACCCGTCGCCAGGAACCAGGCCAGGTCGTTGAGTACGGCCACTTCACGGCCTCCGAGCGCCAGGCTGGCGCGGTACTCCCCGGCCGCTGCGACGGCATCTCCCTCGGCGGCCAGCAGCGCGCCGAGCCGCGCGTGGACGAGTGCCGCAGCCGGCCGGCCCAACGCAACCCCGAGCGCCACCGGATCGATGAGCGCTTGCCGGTAGTGAACGATCGCCGGACCGGCCTCTCCGCCGGCCGCGAGAAGCTCCGCCAGGTGGACGTGCGCGGCCGGGTCATCCGGTGAGATCACGAGAGCGGCCCGAAGGGTGGCTGCCGCGGCAGCGGGATCTTCGGCAGCCTGGGCCCGACCCAGCCCAACGCGCCAGCGCACCGAACCGGGCTCCCTGCGGATCGCCTCCTCCAGATCGGCGGCGGCAGCAGCGTGGCGCTCGAGGGCCAGCCGAGTCTCACCGCGCAGCCCCCAGGCCGCTGCCGAGCCCGACTCGAGCGCCAGCGCCGTGTCGAGTTGTTCCTCGGCGTCCTCGAAACGTCGCTCGCCCGCCAGCGCAACCGCCAGATTTGTGTGGGCCACGTGGTTTCGCTCCGTGACGCGCAGCGCGTGACGGAATAGGGCCTCTGTGTCGCGCCAGGAGTGCACCTGGGTGTGCGTTGCCAGGCCCAGGACCACAAGCCAGACCAGCGCCCCGGCGGCGAACGCACGCGCCAACCGCGGACGCCCCGCTGCCAGGCCCTTGGCACCCCATGCGATCGCCACCCCCAGCCCGATCAGGGGGAGATAGGTATAGCGGTCGGCGAGCGCCGCCTGGCCCACCTGCACCAGGCCGATCACAGGAACGAGCATGCCGGCAAACCAGAGCCACCCTACCAACAGGTAGGGGTGCCTTCGGCGTGCGAGCCACGCGACAGCTGTCGCCGAGCTGAGCACCACGAGCCCGAGCCCGCTGCGCTCCAGGGACACGCTGCCGTGCGGGTGCGGGTAGAAGACCGCCAAGTCGAAGGGCCAGAAAAATTTCCACAGGTAGACGAGGTAGGCGTCGAGGGCCGCCTCTACGCGCATCCATAGCGGAACCCAATCGAGGTGCTGCAGCGCACCTCCGGTGTGCTGGGCCACCAAGGTGACGACACTCGCCGCCGCAGCGAGCGCGAACAGCGGAAGCTTCTCGATGAGGACCGGCCGCAACGACACCCCGCCGAGCCGGCGCAGGGGCCAGAAGTCGAGAAGCAGCAGCACGCAGGGAAGGGTCACGAGCATGGGCTTCGCGAGAAGCCCAAGCCCCAGGGTCACGAAGAGGGCGACGGCCCAGGCCCGGGGGGCCTGCGAACGGGCTCTCCGCTCGTGGAGCAGCAAGGCCAAGCCGAAGAAGAAACCGCTCAAGACATCCTTGCGCGCGGAGATCCAGGCCACTGACTCGACATGGAGCGGGTGCAGTGCGAAGAGCGCGGCGACGAAGGCACTCGGCCACGGCTCGCGGGTCAGGCGCCGCAGGGCCTCGAAGAGAAGCAGCGCGTTCGCCAGATGCAGCAGCAGGCTCGTCGCGTGGAAAGCGCTGGCGTTGAGCCCGAACAAGTGCGCGTCGAGCATCCACGACAGGCGAGTCAACGGGAACCAATTGGCACCCTGGAACGTGGTCCAGGCCCACTTCCAGCCCTGGAGGGTAAAACCCACCATCACCTCCGGGCGCTCGGTCACGTAGAGATCGTCGTCGAAAGCGACGAAGCCACTCGCCAGCACGCTGGCGTAGGCGACCACCGTGGCCGCCACGATGGCAAGAGCGAGCAGAAGGCCGCGGCGATCCCCCATGCACCAAGAATGGCAAAACGGCGCGTCGCCGCCCGGCTGGCTCCCCCCTGCTCCGGGCGGCTGGACAGTCCCCCCCGTTTGGTGTCCAATCTGGACATGGATAATCTTCAACGACTCGCCACCTCCAGCCTGCTCCTCGCCCTATGCATCGGCCCGCTCGCCTGCGCGAGCGGCGGCAATACCGGGGGGCGCGGCTGGCGCAACCAGCTGCCCCAGCTCTACCCGAACGCGCACTACCAGAGGATCGGGGCCGAACAGGCGCGCATGGACATCGACAACTGCATGTACCGTGCAGACCAAGGCGCCCCCCGCGAGAGCGTCGCCAAGGATGCGGCGATCAACACGCTGGGCGGAGCTGCGGCCGGCGCCGCGCTCGGCGCGATCGGCGGCGCGATCGCCGGGAAGCCGGGAACCGGTGCCGCAATCGGTGCGGCCACCGGCGGCACGTTGGGAGCCGGAAAGACGGTCTATGACAAGAGCAAGCCCGCAGAGACGTACAAGGGCTACGTGGAAGCCTGCCTGCGCGAGCGCGGCTACGACGTAATCGGCTGGCAGTAGCTCCCCTGCGAGGGCCCGCAGGTCAGCCGGATCGGCGTGCGGAGGCGCTCAAGGCCAGCAACCCCAACGCCACCAGAATCGCGGTATTCGGCTCCGGAACCGCCCGCACGACCCACCTCGGCGACGAGAGGTCGTCGTCGGTCACACAGTTGGCGCCGTGGAGCGCTCCGCAGAGCCCCAGCAGTTCCATGAGTCCGTCTTTCGCCCAGGCTTTTTCGGCCTTGTCCCGCGCCGCGAGATAATCCTCAAAAATGACTATCAGGGGCGACTGCACCAAGCCGTTGGCGGCGATCCCTTCTCCGTAACCGCTGTCGAGAGCGGGGACTAGCGACTGTTGGCCGATGCCCCCTCGCGACTGGTAGTCGGCAACAGCAAATAGCGATTCGAAACCGAATAGCTCCGATGAAGAAGAGGCGGACAAGTCCTGCCACCGATATAGCGGCCTGTGTCCGTATACCCCGACGCGGTCACGCACCGGATCACGCTGCTCCGTCTCCGCTACCCCAGCCTCAGCGACCAGACGAACCCACCCAGGTGTCAAGAACCCGCCCGCTACCAGAACCGGAAACAATAGCAACGTCAGTGCTGCCGCTCGTTCCCGTCTTTGCAGAAGCCGGAGGCTCCGCTTCACCCGCACCATCGCGCAACTCCTCGACCCCACGCGTCACGGAGCACTGCTTAGGTGCGCTTCGTGAAAGCCGCGGGACTGATTCCCAGGCGTCGCTATCGGGCGGACCGGAGTGCGGCTTTACATCGATTACTGCTCGAAGTGAGAAAGCACATGCGATTGAGGCGCACGCGTGCAGGAAAACACTTTACGCATTACATCCGGACTGAAATCCTGCACACGACCGGCATTCGAAACGCACGCGTGCAGGAAATATTCACGCGTTGCAGCTGGACTGAAATCTTCAGCGCAGGAGCGGATTTCGTGTGGGTTTCTAAGCGCTGAAGGGAAGAAAGCTTCGTGAAATCAAGTGGTTGCGTTCGCTCCGGAGGGCGCTTCCGTTCTCAGGACGATCTCGGTGATCTCGGCGGGCGCAAAGAGCCGCATCGGCGGGCCCCAGAAGCCGGTGCCGCGGCTCACGTAAAGTTCTGCAGCCCCGCGGCGATAGCGGCCGGCGACGAAGGGTGTGCTCAGTCGCACGAAAAATCCGAAGGGGAAGATCTGCCCGCCGTGAGTATGCCCCGAGAGTTGGAGGTCTATGCCGCAGTTCGCTGCACGCTTGAAAGTCGACGGGTCGTGGGCGAGCAGGAGCGCGGGACGCTCAGGATCGCGACCCGACAGCGCCGCTTCCAGGTCCTCACCACCATCTGCCCCGAAGAGATCGCCCCGGTGGTCGTCGACACCCACCAGGTCGAATGCCGCACCGCGCGTCTCGATCGCCACGCGCTCATTTCGCAACACACGCACACCAAGCTCACAAATCTTGTCCGTCCAGTCAGGCGCACCCGAATAGTGGTCGTGGTTTCCAGTCACAAAGTAGATACCGAGCGGTGCGTGCAGTTTGCGGAACGGCTCGACCTCGGCACCGAGGAACTCGACCTTCCCGTCCACGAGGTCGCCGGTCACCGCGACGAGATCCGGACGCAATGCGTTGACGCGTTCCGTCAGATCTTCGGCAAAGCGGCGCCCGCGGATCGAGCCGATGTGGGTGTCGCTGATCTGTACGATGCGAAGTCCGTCGAGCGCAACCGGCCAGCGGCGAAGACTTATTTCCACCCGTGCGAGAGCCGGTGGACGCAAGCCACCCCACAGGCCGGCGAGGGCCGCGACCCCGGCCACCAGGGCGACGCGCACACCGGACGCCCCACCCGCGTCCGGAGCACTCCCACCAGCGGCCCAGACCGCCGCGCCCGCGATCCACAGGACGGCGTCGATAGCGAGGAGTTGAATGAGCAGCAGAAAGGCGAACCCCATCCAGAGCGAAGCGGGCCATGCGATCCAGCGCGCTGCGGGCGGCTGCAACCGGCGCTCACCGATCGGCTGGAGCACTACCACGAGCGCCCCCAAAGCGATTGCGGCCAGCAGCACACCGCGCCAGGGCTCCGGTACACCGGGCTCGAACACCAGGCGCAGCGCAAGATAGGTGTGGACGCCCGCGAGAAAGGCGAGCCCCAAACAGGCGATGAGCAGTCCGAGAGCGAGGCGGTGCAGAGCGGTCCCTTCCGACGAGCGAGGGCTTTCAGGGTACCGGACTGTGGCTTCTGTGTGATCCCTTAGACGCTGGTGAGCCAGCGCTCGTGCTTGCGATCGCGGCCCGTGACGACATCGAAGAACGCAGTCTGCAACGTCTTGGTGATCGAGCCCCGAGTGCCAGTTCCGATGCGCCGATGGTCGACCTCTCGCACTGGCGTCACCTCGGCGGCGGTTCCGGTCAAGAAGAGTTCGTCGGCGAGATAGAGTTCGTCACGTGCGAAGGCACACTCGCGGACCACGATACCCCTGTCTCGGGCAAGCTCGATCACACTCGCTCGGGTGATGCCACCGAGAACCGTGGGGAGCGGGGGGGTGTAGAGTTCGCTGTCCCGCACGAGAAAGACATTCTCACCGCTCGCCTCGGACACGAACCCGTGCGTATCGAGCAGGATCGCCTCGTCGTAGCCGTCGAGTAAGGCCTCTCGCTTGGCGAGGATCGAGTTCACGTAGTCGCCGCAGGTCTTCCCCTTTGTCAGCTTGCTGTTGACGGAATGCCGGCTGAACGTGGAGACCTTGGCCCGGATACCTCGTTCGAGTCCTTCTTCGCCCAGGTACCGCCCCCACGGCCAGACAATGACCGCCACTCGGATCGCATTGTCGCCCGGATTGAGACCCATCTCGCCGTCGCCGATGAATGCGAGAGGCCGGATGTAACCCTCCCTCAAACCGTTGCGACGCAAAGTCTCCAGGATCGCCGCCTCGACGTCCGCGCGATCGAAGGGAATCTCCATCAGGTTGATATGAGCCGAGTCGTAGAGTCGATCCACATGCTCCGTCAGGCGGAAGACCACCGAGCGTTCATCGTCGGTGCGGTAGCAGCGGAGTCCCTCGAATACTCCGAGCCCATAGTGCAGCGTATGGGTCAAGATAGGTACGTTCGCGGCATCCCAGGGCACAAAATCGCCGTCCAGCCAGACGACCTCGCCGCTAATCCCGCCAGTCGAACCCATCGTGTTCTCCGCCATGCCGCATTCCCGAAGGCCTCGAAGAACCGGCACATCAAGAAGTAGGACGTCTCGCGTCCGCTTGCCAACCACCATCGGGGCCGCGGGGGTCCGGCTCGCCGATGCGCAGGTGCACATCGTCGACACCGAGCCCACCATCGACGGAGACGAACCGCCCGGTGAGCGTCGCGGCCCGGCCCGGACGCTTCGCGTAGACACCGCCAAGACGCACGTCGGCCCCCGTCGCATCGATCTCGAACCGCCCCTCGACGTCCGCATACGGTCCGCTCACTTCGAAGCGGACACCGAGCGGCCCGGCGAGCTCAAAGTCGCCGAGCACGACGCGCCCGTCCTCGAGCCGGAAGTCGCCCACCTGACGCTCCGGCGCCGCCACCGGACCGCGATGAGTCAGGGTCCCGCTCATTCGACCGCTCAGCTCCGAGGCAAATCCGAGGAACGGCGCGACCGGCTCCAGGGGGAAGTCGCGAAACTCGCCCTCGAGGTCGAGCGTGCCGGACGGGCTCGCCGTTCCCCACGCCCTGAACGTCCCACCCTGCTCCGAGGTCAAAGAGAAATCGAGTTCGGAGAGCGTGTCGGCAGAGTTCCCACGCGACGAAAAGTCCACACTGCCGATCTCTCCCACTCGCGGCGGCAAGAGGGTCTGGTCCTCGATACGGATCCGCGCATCGCTGACCTCGACCGCGCGCACCACGACCGGAGGGGCACCGGGCTTCGCGCCCGGCATCGACCCCGGCTCCGCCGCACCCACGAGGCCGGGCAGCTCCAGTCCGCGCTCGGTCAGCACGAGCCGCACCAACGGCTCCTCGACCACCAGCGAGTGCACCACGACCGCACCCGCGGCGAGCGGTGCAAGCGCAACCCGCAGTTCCACGCTACGGGCCTCGAGCAGGGGCGGCCCCCCCGGCATCGCGCCGGCCACGCGCACCCTCGCCACGCCGAGCGAAGGCGGGAACAAGCCCGCGACGACCTCGCCGACCGCGACGTCGCGCCCCAGCGCGTCGGAGGCCAGGGCCATGATCCGGGCGCGGTTCTCGGGTGCATTGAGCATGCGCGTAGCAACGCGGTCAGCGACGAGGGCAGCACCCGCGACCGACACGCCCAAGATGAGGGCGACGGAGCCGGCGGCGCGCACTCTCAGCCGTCGAGTTTTCGGGCCAGGATCTCGCGCACCGCGCCCGGGTCGGCCTTGCCGCCCGTTTTCTTCATCACCTGGCCCATGAGAAAATTCAACACCCTCTTCTCTCCGCCCCGGTAGCGTTCGACGTCGTCCCCGTGCGCCGCCAGGACCTCGTCGACCGCGGGCTCGAGCGTGCCCGAGTCGGCGACCGCCTCGATACCCCGCTCGCGCACCAGCGCCTCCGGGTCACCGCCGCGCTCTACCAGCTCCGGCACGAGGCTCCGCGCGCCCTTCGCGGTGGTGCGCCCGGTGTCGACCAGCCGGATCAAGCAGGCCAGCGTCTCGGGAGTCAGCGCCGCCGCCTCGATCTCCCGCTCCTGGACGCCCAAAGCCTGGAGCACGTCTCGCAGAATCCAGTTCGCGACGGGCTTTGCGGGACCGTACGCCGCCACCGTCGCCTCGAAGAAGTCGGCCAGCGTGCGGCTCTCGGTGAGGAGTCGCGCGTCGTAGCCGGAGAGCCCGTACTGCGTTTCGAAGCGTACGCGCTTCGCCTCGGCGAGCTCCGGCAATTCACCGCGCACACGCTCGATCTGCTCAGGCGAGAGGCGCAGCGGCACCAGGTCCGGGTCGGGGAAGTAGCGGTAGTCGTCCGCGTTCTCCTTGAGCCGCAGTACCCGCGTGCGCCGGGTGACGGAGTCGTACGCCATGGTCGCTTGCAGCACCGGCTCCCCCGCGTCGAGCAGCGCGGCCTGCCGCTCGATTTCGGCTTCGAGCGCTTCCTCGACGAAGCGGAAAGAGTTGAGGTTCTTGAGCTCCGTGCGTGTTCCGAGCTGCGCCGCGCCCTTCGCGCGCAGCGACAGATTGGCGTCGCAACGGAACTGGCCCTTCTCGAGGTCGGCGTCCGAGACATCGATGTAACGGAGGATGCCGCGCAGCGTCCGAAGGTAGTTTCCGGCCTCGGCCGGCGAGCGAAGTTCGGGCTCGGACACGATCTCGAGCAGCGGAACTCCAGCGCGGTTCAGGTCCACCTGGGTCCCGTGACCGGCGATGGAGGCATCGTGTATCGACTTGCCAGCGTCCTCCTCCATGTGGATGCGGGTCAGACCGATGCGCCGCCTCTCGGCGACCTCGCCCTCTCCGGCAAGCAATTCGATCCAGCCCCCGGTCGCCAACGGCTCTTCGAACTGCGAGATCTGATAGCCCTTGGGCAGATCGGGATAGAAGTAGTTCTTGCGCGCGAAGATCGAGCACTCGTGCACGCTGCAATGCGTCGCGAGCCCGGCGCGGATGGCCAACTCCACGGCGTGACCGTTCAGCACCGGCAGCACCCCGGGAAGCCCCAGACAGATCGGGTGCACACTGTGATTGGGCTCGCGATCGTAGACGACGGGAGCCGGACTGAAGAGCTTCGAGGCCGTCCGCAGCTGACAATGCACCTCGAGCCCGATCACGACCTCGTAGCCGTTCGGATCCCCGGGGCGGTGGCCCGCCGCCCTCGCTTCGGCCGGCCGCCCGGTCATACCGGCTCCGGCGGCCGTTGGCCGTGAAACGCCGTTCGCCGCTGGTAGGTGTCGGCGATTCGAAGCAGCCTGCCCTCCTCGAGGGGTGGACCCAGAACCTGGAGACCGACCGGGAGACCATCAGAGAAACCGCAGGGCACGGAGACTCCCGGTAGCCCCGCGAGATTCGCGGAAACGGTGAAGACGTCGGAGAGATACATGCGCAGCGGATCCTCGGTTCGCGATCCGAGAGCAAAGGCCACCTCGGGACTGGTCGGCGTCACGAGCGCGTCGCAGGACCGGAAAGCCGTCTCGAAATCGCGGCGCAGCAACGTGCGCACCTGCTGGGCCTTGCGGTAGTAGGCATCGTAGTAGCCCGCCGACAACACGTAGGTCCCCAGCAATATGCGGCGCTTGACCTCGGCCCCGAAGCCTTCGGAGCGGGTTCGCAGGTACATGTCCGTGAGCCCGCGCGCGGCCTCCGCGCGCCGGCCATAGCGGACGCCGTCGTAGCGGGCCAGATTGCTCGAAGCTTCGGCAGTGGCGATCAGATAATAGGTCGCCACTGCCGTGTGGGCGTGGGGCAACGAGACCTCGCACACCTTCGCCCCGGCCCGCTCGAGTTCCGCAACCGCGTCGCGCACGCAGGCCAGCACGGCCGGGTCGATCCCGTCGTGCGCGGAGTATTCGCGCGGAAGGCCCAAGGTGAGACCCGAAACGTCACCGTCCAGCGCTTGTCCCCAGGAGGGAACCGGCTCGGGCGCCGAAGTCGAATCGCGCGGATCGTGTCCCGAAACGGCCTCGAGCAGCAGCGCGACCTCGGCGGCACTGCGCGCGAAGGCACCGATCTGGTCGAGCGAGGACGCAAAGGCCACAAGACCCCAGCGCGAGACACGGCCATAGGTGGGCTTCATCCCCACGACACCGCAGAAGCTCGCAGGCTGGCGGATCGAGCCGCCCGTGTCGCTGCCAAAAGCGGCCGGCACGATGCCGGCCGCCACCGCAGCAGCAGAGCCACCCGACGACCCACCGGCCGCGCGCGCCGGGTCCCAAGGGTTGTGGCTGGGTCCCGCGACGGAATGCTCGGTGGAAGAGCCCATGGCGAACTCGTCCATGTTGGTGCGCCCGACCACTACGGCACCCGCCGCCTCGAGCTTCTCGACCAGGGTCGAGGAGTAGGGAGAGACGAAGCCCTCGAGGATGCGGGAGGCGCAGGTCGTGGGCTCGCCCTGCATCACCATGTTGTCCTTGACCGCGACCGGAATCCCGTCGAGCGGCGAGCGCACCGCACCCCGCGCCCGTCTCTCGTCGGACCGTGCAGCGTCTGCGCGCGCGCCCTCGGAACGCAGACCGAGGAAGGCGTTGAGCCGCGTGCCCAGCGCTTCGGCGCGGGCCAGCGCGCGACCCACCAGTTGCACCGAGGAGACCTCGCCCGCGTCGAGAACCTCACGCAGTTCCGCGATCGAGCCGAGAGGCTCCGTCATCCCTCTTCCTCGCCTTCGATGACCTTGGGCACCACGAACGCCGTACCCTCCCGATCCGGGGCATTCGCTACCGCCAGCTCCGGGTCCATCGCCGCCGCCCCCGCATCGTCGCGCATCGGCGTCGCAAGCGGCAGCACGTGCCTCGTCGGCTCGACGCCTTCGGTGTCGACCGACTCCAGGAGCGCGACATAGCCGAGGATCGCCTCGAGTTCCGTCACCGCCCGCTCGGCCTCGGCGTCGGTCAGCGCAAGCCGCGCCAGGGCGGCGATCCGCTCCACCTCCTCGCGGCTCACATCCGCCATCGCGTCAGAAGCTAGCAGCCCCGAACCTGCGCTAGCCTTCCGCGTCTTCCATGATGGATTTATCCGAACCCTTCCAATCACTCGACGATCCGATCCGCCGCAGCATCTCCGAGCTGGGGTGGACCTCACCGACCCCCGTCCAGGAAAAGGTCCTGCCCGCCATGCGAACCGGCCGTGACCTGATCGTCCAGGCGCACACGGGCAGCGGCAAGACAGGGGCCTTCGGCATCCCCATCGCCGAGGCCTTGGACCCCGAGGCGAACCACTGCCAGGCGCTGGTCCTGGTCCCGACCCGGGAACTCGCCAACCAGGTTGCGGAAGAGACCGCGATCCTCGCCAAGCACAAGGGCCTGCGCTGTCTCGCCGTCTACGGGGGGGTGGGCTACCAGCACCAGATCGACGCCTTCGAAGCCGGCGCTCATCTCGTGGTCGGAACCCCCGGTCGAATTCTCGACCACCTCGGATCGGGACGCTTCGACCTCGGGAAGCTCCGCATCCTCATCTTCGACGAAGCGGACGAGATGCTCTCCCTCGGCTTCTGGCCAGACATGCGCGAAATCCAGAGGTACGTCCCGAAAAAGCGCCAGACCTGCCTCTTCTCGGCGACGATTCCCGAGCGCGTCCGCTCTCTCGCCCGCTCCTTCCTGATCGACCCGGAGTACGTCTCCCTGTCCGAGGGACAGCTGGGCCCGCAGCAGATCGAGCACTACTACGTGGTGACCACCGCACAGGAAAAGGAAACAACGCTCGTCCGCATCCTGGAACACGACGAGCCCGACAGCGCCATCGTCTTCTGCAACACGAAGGCGGATGTTCGCTACGTCACGGCTTTCCTGCAGCGCCGCGGCTTCGACGCGGACCAGATCTCAGGCGACCTCACCCAGGCTGCCCGCGAGGAGGCCATGGGGCGAATCAAATCGGGAAAGCTGCGCTTTCTCGTCGCCACCGACGTCGCGGCTCGCGGCATCGACATCAGCGATCTCTCCCACGTAATCAGCTACGCCGCGCCGGAGTCGCCCGAGGTCTACGTGCACCGCACCGGACGCACCGGGCGGGCGGGCAAGGCCGGAGTCGCCATCTCGCTCGTGTCCGGACTCGATATCGGAAACTTCCGCTACCTCCAGCAGGTGAACCGCATCGAGATCTCCGAGCGCGAGGTCCCGAAAGAAGAGACGCTTCGCGAGCGGCTCCGCGAGCGGCTGATGGTGAAGATCGAGCGGGAAGTCCGAGCACTCCCCGAAAAGGAACAGCGCTTCCTGGTGCAGCGATTCGTCCCGATCGTCAACGAACTCGCCGCCAGCGAAGACGGCCGGGGGGATCTCGCAGCCATCTGCGCGGCCTACATGCGGGAACACAAGCCCGAGGTGCGGGTAACCGACACGCCGCCGCACGGAAGCTCCGATCCGGAAGCGCGTCAGAGCCGGCACGGAAACGACGAACGCCCTCGCCGCCGGCGGCGAGGGCGCAAGCGGGGGGGCACCGGAGCTTCCTCGTGAAAATCGCGGTCTTCTGCGGCTCGAGCAGACACTGCGATCCCCGCTTCCTCGAACCCGCGCGCCAGCTCGGTGCCGAGATCTCGCTCCGCGGCCACGTCCTGGTGTACGGCGGTGGCCGCAGCGGGCTGATGGGTGCCGTGGCCGACACCGCACTCGCCCAGAAAGGCAGGGTAGAAGGCGTCATCCCGCGCAACTTCATGGGCGAGGGCGCGCACCACCTCGCTCTCGACGAGCTCCAGGTGGTCGACGACATGCGCGCGCGCAAGGCGGCGATGGACGCCCGGGCGCAGGCCTTCATCGCACTGCCCGGCGGCTGCGGAACACTCGAGGAGCTCACCGAGATTCTCTCCTTTCGCAAGCTCGGACTGCACCACCGACTGCTGGTGCTGCTCGACACCGACGGCTTCTTCGACGGTCTGGCGGTGCAGATCAACCGCGCCGTCGCGGAGGGCTTCGACTCGACGAAAAGTCTGGACTATTTCCGCGTGGCACGTGACGCGCGGGACGCCGTGGATCTCTGTGAGGGGTCGATCAGGGACTGAAGGCGCTGCCGCCGACGTAGAGCCGGAGCGCCCCGGCGTCCACCGCTGCGCCGTCCAGCGCTCGCGCCAGGCCCGCCGCATCGGGAGCGACATCGCCCAGAGCCTTTTCGAGCGCTGCGGCGTCTTCCCCGCGCACAATGCATTCGGCACCCGGGAGCACACGCCGCGTGGCGCCAAACGCGATGCCAGCCGCGTCCCCGTCCGCGTGAACGAGCAGCAACGCGCCGCCGCCGCCGCCCGGTCGCTCGCAGCACCAGTCGAGCGCCGGACCCACGGCCTCGAAGCGTTCCAGGCAGTCCTGGGCGAGGAGCCAGGCCGGCGCGGCGCAATGCTCGTCGGCGGCCGGCCCAGCCACCGACGCCACCGCGAGGCCGCGTTCGTTCACGCCGACGAGGGCGGCGGGAAGCCAGGGACGTGTGACCTCGACGGAAGCAAACAGGCCCTCGGGCCGGCTCCGGCGCACCACGAAGGGGGCCTCGAGTGCACGGCCGAGTCGCGCCGGGGGACCTTCGAGCACCACCGCCGCGGCCTCGGCCCCGCCCTCCGCCAGCACCCGGGGCGCGAGCCAGCTCGCGGGCACCCCGGCAGCACTCCCCAGACCCGCCAGGCGGTCCGCCTGATGCGGAAAGTGACGCCACAAGTCCCGGACGCAGCGCGCCTCCGGGCCCCGGGGCCAGCCGGCTCGCCACCGCAAGCGCTCCCAGGCGGTCCCGGCGGCGAAGCGACGAGCCACGGCCCGTCTGCAGGCGCGACCCTGGTCCCGCCCCAGGTCCCGCGGCGCTCCCCGGCACTCGATGACAGCGTTCAACCGCCGCCGTCCCTCGCCAGCGGGAGGATCTCGTTGAGCGAACCGAGGCGATAGCCCTCCAGGTCGAGGGAGACGAAGCGGAAGCCGAGCGGCTTCACCGCCGCGACGATCCGCGCCGCCATCGCGGGCTCGAGTGCACGGCTCAGCTCGTCGGGTGCGACCTCTACGCGTGCGAGCGGACCGTGGTGACGCAGCCGGACCTGCTCGAAGCCGAGGGCGCGCAGTCGATCCTCTCCCTCGTCGACCTGACGCAGCCGATCGGGCGTCACCTCGGTGCCGTAGGGCAGACGCGACGACAAACACGCCGACGCCGGGAGATCCGCGTTGGGAAGCCCGGCGGACCGGGCCAGCGCGCGGATCTCCGCCTTCGAAAGATCTGCATCCAGGAAGGGCGAAAGGACGCCCTGCTCGCTGGCGGCCCGGTGGCCCGGACGGAAGTCTCCCGTGTCCTCTGCGTTGACGCCGTAGGCCACCGCGTCGAAGCCGAGTTCGTCCCGCAGTCCGCCGAGCACCTCGAAGAGCTCGGTCTTGCAGTGATAACAACGATTGGCGTCGTTGCTTCGATAGGCGGACCGCTCCATCTCCAGGGTCGAAACGAAACGATGAGGCAGGTCGAAATCGGCGACGATCCGCTCGGCCATCGCGCGATGGCTGCGGGGATACGACGGCGACTCCGCCGTCACGGCAAGGCTGTCCGCCCCGAGGGCTCGGTAGGCCGAGAACGCGAGATAGCTCGAGTCGACGCCCCCGGAAAACGCCACCACCACTCGCCCCGCCGACCGCAGCACCTCTTCCACCAGCGCGTCTTTCCGCTGGAGAATCGAGGACATGGAGGACACGGAAGCAAGGTACGGAGGGGGCCTCCCAGGGTCAACCGGGGTATCCTCGCAGCGCCACGGGAGGGGGAATGACCAAGATTCGCCTCGGCCTGCTGTTCGGAGGGCGCTCCGTCGAGCACGAGGTCTCGATCGCGTCAGCGACCGCGATCCACGAGGCTCTCGATCCCGCGCGCTACGACGTGACGCTGCTCGCCGTGGGACGCGACGGGCAATGGCACCGGGGCAACCCGGGGCTTCCCCCCGCAGCGTCACTCGACGGGGAGGTGGTCAACCTCCCAGCGTCGGCCGGCGAACACAGACTTCTCCGCTGGGAACACGGCGCGGCTGAATCAGCCGGACAGCTCGACGTGATCTTTCCCATCTTGCACGGTCGGGGCGGTGAAGACGGCTCGCTCCAGGGCCTGCTCGAGCTGTCCGGAGTTCCCTACGTGGGCTCTGGCGTGCTCGGATCGGCGCTCCAGATGGACAAGGAGGTGTCGAAGCGGCTCTTTGCCGCCGCTGGACTTCCCGTGCTCGCCTGGGTGCTCGTACGCAGCCGCGAGATCGCACGTGGCGCCGACGTGGCCGCCGAGCGCGCGCTGAGCGGCGTGGGCCTACCGATGTTCGTCAAGCCCGCGAACCAGGGCTCCTCGGTCGGCATCCACAAGGTGACAACCCCCGAGGCGTTGATCCCGGCCCTGCGCGACGCAGCGCGCTACGACGCGAAGGTGCTATGCGAGCGGGCCGTCGACGCCCGGGAGATCGAAGTCGCCCTGCTCGGCATCGATCCGATCGAAGCTTCCGTCCCGGGCGAGATCCGCAGCCATCGGGAGTTCTACGACTACGAGGCGAAATACGTGGACGAGGACACGGAACTCCTGGTGCCCGCCCCGCTCGACCCGGACCAGACCGCAAGCGTGCGCGACCTGGCCGTGCGCGCGATGGCAACGCTCGAGGGCGCCGGCCTGGGCCGTGCGGACTTCCTGCTGGACCGCTCGACGGGTGAATTCTGGTTGAACGAGGTCAACAGCCTGCCGGGCTTCACCGAGGTGTCGATGTTCCCCCGTCTCTGGGAGGCAAGCGGCCTGGCCTACCCGGCCCTGCTCGACCGTCTGATCGAGCTCGCCCTGGAACGGCACCGCGAGAGCGAGTCTCTCGAAACCCTGTACCGGCGCAGCTGAGGGACTTCGGGGGGCCGAGCAAGTAGGGACAGCAGCGTCCGCCTAGCGCTGGCGCGGGACAGCGTAGCCGAGCGCGCGGAGCTGATTGAGACGCATCTCGTCGAGTTCGACTTGGCGTGCTTCGACGCCCCAGGCGTTCTGAGGCGACTCGTATTTCTCACGGGCCGCATCGAAAAGCCGCTCGGTATCGGGGTCGCCCGGAACGTAGAGATTCGTCTGCTCGCCGGGGTCTGCCTCGGTGTCGAACAGTTGGAACTCCGGCGGATCCAGCTTGGGCCACCACACGAGCTTTCGCCCGGAATCGGTCACCGCCACGATTGGTATCTCTCTTTCGGGCCAGCCCCAGCCCCGGTCTAGGTAGGCGAACTGTGGCCGGCGCCACGAAGTATTGGAGTCCTGTACACCCGCCCGCTCGAGGATCAGGGGCACGAGCGAACGGCCGTCGGGATTCGTGAGTCCGGGAAGCCCCATGAGATCGAGGAGGGTGGGCCAGATGTCGATGTTCGACACCGGCTCGTCGATGACGACGCCCGGGTCGAGTTGGAAGGGCAACCCAATGATCCAAGGGACATTCACGACCTCGGTAAAGAGATTTCGCGCGTGCCCCTCGAACCCGTGTTCGCGGAAGGCCTCGCCGTGGTCCGAAGCAATGACGATGATTGTGTTCTGCAGTTGGCCGCTCTTGCGGAGTTGCTCGTGCAGGTGACCGATCACCCGGTCGGTCCAGTGGATGGCCATGTCGTAGTAATCCGAGTAGCTGCTGCCAAAGTCGGGTGTGCCCTCGGCGTACCTGTACTGGTGGAGATCCATCATGTGCATGTAGAGGAAGAAGCGCTCATTGCCAAACGAGTGCAGGAAATCCATCGCCGCGACCAGGCTGTCCTCGTCCGAGCCTTCGAGAGTCCCCCCCGCCGGATGCCGGGACTCAGCCTCCATGCGGGACCTGCCCGGACGCGGCCGCTGGTAGAACTCGAAACCCTGATCGAATCCAAAATTGGGAGCGACCCACCCGTTGCGGTAGATGCCGGCCGTTCGGAATCCTGCGTCGCGCAGGATCTCGGCGGGTAGCCTCGCTTCGGTGGGCAGAGCGTCGCCGAAGCGCAAGATTCCGTTGTTGAACGGCAGCGTCCCCGTCCAGAGCGATGCCATCGAGGTCTTGGTCCAGCTCGATTGGGCCAGGACATCGCGGAACACGATCCCGTGCTGCGCAAGGGCGTCCAGGTTCTCGGTCGTCGGCCGCTCGTACCCGTAAACGCCCACGCGATCGGCCCGCAGGGTATCGACCACGATGAAGACGAGGTTGAGATCGTCGCGGTCCCGGAGTTCCCTGATCTCGGCGGCTTCGCCCACCGTCCTGGAGGGAAAGCTGAGGTCGAACTGGGCGGCGACTGCGACGAGGACCATGAGGCCAGCGGCGACGAAGTAAGTGGTCGGCGAGTCGAGTAACCGGCGAAACATTTCGATCGGACTCCCCCCCGCCCCTGCTGATCCTAACGCGGCGAGCGGGCTACGTCGCCCGGCCACTCTGCCGGGGCTGACAGACCGGATTCCCGGGGATGAACGGAGCCGGGCTGGATACGCTGGGGGAGTTTCACACCGGCGGGGAGCGAGGCGTAGCCCGGAGGTGCTGCGAAGCCACAGGCGAAACCGTCCCCGCGAGGTAAACCCCAGGGCGGGCGACGGTGTCAACATTCGGGACGCGGGCCTCGCGACCGGCGTAAACTACCGACCAGCGGAGAGCCACCCATGAGCGTCGACGCCCGAAACCCGCCACCTATACTTCAAGTTTCGCACCATTCAGGAGGTCACCGCTCCCGATGATCAAGCCCAATCCCTCTGCCTTTGCGGGCACCTGCGCCCTGGCGCTCGCCCTCGCCCTCTCGGGTTGCGGCGGCGATATCGAAGCGCGCATGGCCGAAGTGCGCGCACTCCAAGACGTGGGCCAGTACCAGGCCTCGATCGACGAACTCCGCCAGATTCTCTCCATCGAGCCCGATCTTCCCGAGGCCACTTACCGCCTGGGCGTGGCCCTGCTGCAGACCGGCGAGCCAAGCCGTGCCGTGTGGGCCCTCGAGAAGGCGACAGAGAACCCGGCGTACGCGATCCGGGCGGCATTGCTCCTCGCATCCGCCCACTTCAGCCAGCAAAACTTCGAGGCCAGCATCCGCGCCGCCGACCGGGCACTCGAGATCGATCCGGACCAGCATGCCGCGCTGCGCATGCGCGCAAAGGCCAACGTTGGAGCCGCGCGTTTCGAGGAGTCCCTCGCGGACGCGAGTCGCCTGCTAGAGACGTACCCGGATGACTACGGGGTCCAGGCCATTTACGCGAGCGTACTGACGGACCTGGGCCGTCTCGACGAAGCTCGTGTCGCCCACGACAGACTCAAGGAGACCGCTCTCTCCGGCAACGATCCGTCTATTTCGCACCGCGGCTGCATCGCTCCGGCGATCTTCGCAAAGGACCAACTCCAGGACAACGAACTGGCGGCAGAACTCTTCGACGATTGCACCGATCGCTTCCCCGCCAACGCCTTCGTGATCGGGGAAGCCATGCGCTTCCACGACAGTAGCGGCCACCCGGAGAATGCGACGAAGCTCATCCGCCGAGCCGTCGAAGAGGCTCCGGAGAACCTCTCCCTGCGCTCTCACCTGGGGACCCGCCTGCGCAACCGCGGCGACTTGGAAGGAGCCGAGCAAGTATTCCGCGATGCCGCCGAGAGCTTCCAGTCCGCCGGAGCGTGGAACCTGCTCACCAACTTCTACCGGCTCCAGAAGCGCTCGGCCGACGCACTCGCCGCGATCGAACAGGTCGCGGAACTCTCGGGCGGAGGCAACGATCAACTGCACTTCGCTCAGGCCGACATACTGATCGACCTCGGCAACCACGACCGCGCCGAAGCGATCGCTGCATCCATCGAAGAGCCCACATATACCCGGCTGCTACTCGGCCGCATCGCCTTGGAGCAGGGTGAACCGAAACGCGCCCTCGAACATTTCGAACAGGGCATCCGATCCTGGCCTAACAACGCCGGTGCGCGCTACCTGGCCGGACGGGCTGCCCTGGAACTCGGCGATACGGACCGCGCCATATCCGAATTCCGGGAAGCGATGCGCGTCGACAACACCGCCACGCCCGCCTCCGAAGTGCTGGCGCGTGTGCACTTCGAGTTGGGTGACTACAGCGAGGCGCTGCGCATCGGACAGCTGGCCCGGCGCCACCCCGACGCAAACCTCCCGAACGTACTCACCGTGGCTGCCCGCTCGTTCACAGCGCTGGGCCAGTACGACGACGCCCGACAAGTACTGGAGCTTCTCCGGACGCGTCCGGACATGCGATTGCACGGCGCTGAGGAACTCGCAGCCGTGGAACTGGCCGCCGAGGGCCCCACGGCGGCGGTGGCCTCGATCGAAACCAGCGGCATCGACATCTCCGCACCGGACAACAGCGTCCTGCTGCGCTCCTGGGTCGACGCAATGCTGGCGGCGGCGGGGCGCAGCAGCGCGGCGCTGCGCCGACTCGACCGAATCGTCGCTGCTCATCCCGACCAGGCCACCAATCACGAGCTGCGCGGCCTGGTCCTGCTCGAACTCGGCCGCGACGACGAGGCGGCTGCCGCTCTCGAGAAATCGATCGCTCTCGAACCCGAGTACGCGCCGGGCCACGCGGGCCTGGCCAGCCTGTCGGCCCGCAGGAACGATCTCGAGAAGGCAGTCGAACTCTTCGACAAGGCCTCCGAGCTGGCGCCCGACACCGCTCCCTACGCCTACTCGGCGGCCCAGCTGTCCCTCGCATTGGGTGATCAGAGTGGCGCCGAAACCCGGCTTCGCGAAGTGGTGCGTCGATTCCCGAGCCACGCCGGCGCGCGTAACAACCTGGCGTGGCTGCTGGCCGAACAGGGTGAAAGTCTCGACGCAGCACTCGCGCTCGCGGAACAGGCCCAGCGCCTCGATCCATCGCCGGAGGTGTTGGACACCCTCGGCTGGGTGCGATTCCGCCGTGGTGAGTACCCGGCTGCCGTAGCTGCACTCGAGCAGGCGGTCGAGGCACGTGAAGACTCGGCATCCATGCGCTATCGGCTCGGCATCGCGCTAAGCCGCAACGGCGATGCGGAACGCGCGCACAAAGAACTCCAGACAGCAGTCGACACCGGGAACTTCCCCGAAGCGGACGACGCCCGGCGTGAGCTCGCACGGCTCGCGCCGTAGCACCGGCCCACACCCACCTTGGTTTCCCCCATTCTCCAGAAGCGATGGCTGGCGGTCACCGGCCTGGTGATGCTGGCGTGCGTTGAGCCCGGTGAACGAGCTGACAAACACTTCGAGCGAGGCCAAGCGGAGCTCGACGCGGGCAACGTGAGAGGCGCGCTCCTGGAGTTTCAGAGTGCACTCACGTACCGGCCCGAAGACGCCACACTCTACGAAAAGATCGGCGACACGCTCGCGGACCACCAGCAGTCCTACCAGGAATCCCTGAAATACTACTTGGAGGCAATGCGCCTCGAGCCGGGGCGTATCCACTCCAGAATGCGCACGGCCCGGCTCATCGCGCCCAAAGACCTGCCGCGGGCACGAGCCATGGTGATGACCGCGCGACGAACTCACCCCCGCGAGCCGATCGTCCACCGCACCCTTTCACACGTGAATATCCTCGACAATGAACTCGACCAGGCTCTCTTTGCCGCACGGCGTGCCATCGACCTCGACCAGACGGATCCGCCAAGCTGGGCGCAGCTCGGGGAAGTGCATATGGCGAAGATCCGCACACGCAGATCGCGGGGTGAGCGTCCCTCGGCCCTGCTCTTCTCGCTCGCCCTCGGCGCCTTCGACAAGGTCAACGAGACAAAGGGCGGCAAACATCCGCCCGCCTTTCTCGCGAAGGGTCGTGTCTACTGGTTCGCCGGTCAGCGCGAAAAAGCCAAGCGAGAGTTCTCGCGAGCGGTGGAACTGGTCCGAGAGCAGGGACCTCCCGCAGAAATCCGATTCGTCTTCCAGACGGTATTCGACTTCGCGACGCGCGGGGGGGAGCAGGAGTTCCTGCGCTTCATGCTCCGCCTCGGGGTGACCGAGTTCCCCAACGACTTCGGAACATGGGAAGCGCTCGGCAACGCATACGATGCCTTCCCGGGGCACAGCGGTGAGGAAATCTTCCTCGAACTGCTCGACACGAACCCCGACAATCCGCGGGCCCACTCGCTCTACGCCAGGTGGCTCACTCGCCAAAACCGCATCGAAGACGCACGCACGCACATCGAGCGAGCGCGGGCTGACGGCATCGACAACCCGCTACTGAGCGAAGAACTCGTTCAACTCGAGCTTCGGAACGCCGACCTGGCAGCCGCACGCGCCACCTGGATCGAGATGACCGAGAAAGATCCCGACGGACTCGCAACCCGGGTGGCCGGGGCGCGTATCGCGCTTGCCGAGGGCCGGATCGGCGACGCCATCGCCACACTGGAGGCCCTGGAGGAAACCGAATACAACCACGAACTTCTGCGTCTACTCACCGTGGCACACCACGCGGCCGGGAACTTCGCGGACGCGCAACGCACCGTGGAGCGCGCCCTGAAGCTGGGACCTCCGTCGGAGATCCCACTGCAACGGCTGCGTGCGCGAATCGCCGTCGATGACAGCAACTGGGCACAGGCCCTCTCCGCCTACGAAACCCTCTCGGAACTCGACGTGAAGCTCTCGCCTGAGGAGCGCGCGGGCTACGCCGCGGCCCTCTACAACCACGACCGCGCCCCGCAGGGCCGCGTGCTACTCGAGGATCTGTTGAGGGCGCGTCCTCCTGCGCCACGCGCCACACTGGTCTTTGCCGAGTTCGAGGGCGAGGCAAATCCCAAGCGCGCCTACGACCTGCTGACGCGCGCACACCGTTGGGTCCCGGGAAACACCGATGTACTCGAAGCACTGACCCGCATCGACATGGAGCGGGACCAGCCTCTGGTCGCCATCCGTCGGATAGGACAGCTCGTCGAGGACCGCCGGGCGAGTCCCAAGGCCCTGATGCTGCGCGCCGAAACCCTGGCGCAGCTGCGCTCGTTCGAAGCAGCGGAGGCGGACGTGCTCCGCGCCCTCGAGGCCAACCCGATGCTGCCGGGTGCAATCGATCTGCTCCACTCCCTCTACCGAGTGCAGGGGAAGAGCTCCGAAGCTCTCCGCACCTTCGAACAGGCCGATGAGGCGGGCGTGCTGCACGTGGCAGCACGCCATCTCCTGGCGCGGCTCTACCTCGAGGAGCGCGAAACCGAGCGGGCGAGAGACATGCTCGAGCGGGTGGTCGCGGAGGCTCCGCAGCGCTGGAGCGCGCTCGCCGACCTGGCCTACGTACTGGCCCAACGCGGCGAGGATCTCGACCGGGCACTCGAACTCGCGCGCGAGGCAGTCACGGCCTCCCGCGAAGACCCGCGCGCGTTGGATGCAGTCGGCTGGGTCGAACTCCACTCGGGTCGAGCCGATGCGGCTCTGGAGCACTTCGACGGCGGGATTCGCGCGGTCGGGCGCACGTCGGAACCGATGTTCCCCACACTCCAGTACCATCGCGGCCTCGCACTCCGGGCACTCGGACGGGAAGAAGACGCTGCGGGAGCCTTCGAAGAGGCGCTCCGCCACGGAAACTTCCCAGAGGCCGAGAACGCGCGGCAACAACTCGAGGCAGCGCGCCATCCCGAACTCGCACCAAACCCCTCCTAGTTTCCCGGCCGCACGGGGCCCGTTCTTCTGGAGCTTGATCGGCGCACTGGCGCTCCACACCCTGCTCCTCGTCGGGCCACTCGCCGGGGGGGCGGACCTGGCACCGCATCTGCACCTGATGCAACAGATGGCCGAGACTCCAGCCCTGCGCAGTGTCTACGCACCGGCCTATCACGCACTCGGAGCAGTGCTCGGCAGCGCACTGTCTCTGGCCAGCGCCGTGAAGCTCGTCGCACTGGGCTCCGCCGCGCTGCTATTGCTCGGCTTCCGACGCTTCCAACGGGCGGCGGGCCTCCCGGACGCGAGTGCGGCCCTCTTCTGCTGGATTCCGTACGGCTTCGCCCTGTCCTGGTGTCTCCCGAAGGTCGAAGCGGCCGGCTACGGCCTCGCGTTCATCGGGCTCGCGTGGCTCTGGGAGGGCCGGCACCGGCGAGTGGCAATCGCGATCGCCGCCACCTTCTGCGTACACACCGGAGCAGCGCTCTTTCTCGGCCTCACGGGCGGCGTCGCGGCCCTCGCACTCCGCGACCACCGCGCGCTTGCGGCGCTGGCTCTGGGCTGCGTGCTGGCTGCACCGTTATTCGCGGTGCATTGGGCGGCGGGCTGCAGTCCGGCCGAGGCGTTCTTGTTCTCGCGCGGCGACTACCTGCGCAGTGCAGTGGGATGGAGCAGCTTTCCCATGCTCGAGCGGGTAGCGGCGCTCGCCGGGCCGCCGATCGTCGCCTGCGCGGTGCTCGGAGCGCGCTCCCTCTGGAAACAACACCGCCCGGTAGCCTGGCTTGCCGTTGTGGCGGTTTTCCTGTGGGCCAACGAACTGTGGTTGCTTCCGTTTGGTTCCCGGACCACACTCAACCTGCTGCGCGGCCTCACGGTACTGGCGTTCCCGCTTGCAGCAGCGGCCGGTGTCTTCCTGATGAATCGGCCGCGGGCCGCACCCGCGGTAATCGTCGCGTCCGCCGTCTGGGCGCTGGGCTGCGCGTGGCTCGCCCTGCCCGGCTCCTGTTACCGCGAGCCGGTGGACTGGGAGCGACAGGACGGCCTCGTCGTCGATCGCTGCACCTTCCGCTGGACCTCTACGGCGCCCCGTTGATCCCCAGGCGCACGCGGTCCGGCGGCGCTCCCGCGCGGAGTGCCGCACGAATGGCTGCCGCATCCGCCCGGATCTCCGGCTCGTAGGGACCGCCGGTGGCGATCGCCCGGTCCAGCAGGACAAGCGCCCGCTCGGGCTCGCCCATGCTGACGTGCGCGTGAGCCAGCATACGAAGCTCCGAGGGGGTCGGGTCGGTCTTTGCGGTACCCGACGCAATCCAGGCCGCGGCGAGTTCGCGCACCAGGGCACGGAAAGCCGGCACGTCGCGCAGCGACGCGTAGGACGGATCGATTTCGAGCTGCTGGAATCGATTGTAGCCGCGATCGGCGGCGCGGCGAAGCGCAGCAACCGCCGCCGCCGCATCGCCCCGACCCGCGGCGCGCTTTGCAGCCAAGACGTTCGCAACTCTGCCATCCGGGTAGTGATGTGCGGCGTCCACTAGAAGCGCTGCATTCGAGCGCCAGACCGCCGCACGCGAGGGAACCCGCAGCGCAAACGACACGGCCAGCGCGACACCCAGCACTGCGGCCGCACGCGCCAGGACACGACGCCGCCGCGCCGGTACCCGGGCGAGTGCATCGACACCGGCGAGAAGCACCGCACCTAACAATCCAGGCAGGATGAAGTACAGGTAACGGTCCGCCAGCGGATAGAGAAAGGGGAAAATCTGCGATACGGGTGCAAAGCCGACTGCGGCCCACATCCAGTAGGCCGCCTCAGGCCGGCGCCGTCGAAAGACGCTGACGAAACGCCACCCCACCGCAATCGCAAGCGGCCACGCCGCGAGCCACCAGAAATCGAGGGGTCCGCTCGGGTCGAGTTCGTGAAAGGATGAAACGCCGAGACCCGTGGCCGCCATGGCAACGTAACGCGAGCCGAGGGCCGCCATGGTGCGCAGCGCGGAGAGAGGGCCCTCGCCGAGGATCGCGCCGGCCGCCCCGCCGCGCTGATGCGTGGTGAACTCGACGGCTGCGAAGACCACGAAAAGGAGCGTCCAACCGACGAGCCAGCGCCAGCGCGGGTCCGAGGATCCCCGAGCTCGTTCGAGAAGCGCCGCCGCCGGAAGTGCGACGACCGCCGTGGGCTTCGCGAGAAGCGCCAGCGCGAAACACCCCGTGGCGAGGGCCGGACGTCTCGCGAGTGCGAGCAAGGCGCCGATCGTCAGCGGGAGTGCGAGCACGCTCTTGAGCTGCGAGATCCACGCAACGGCTTCGACATTTGCCGGATGCAGCAGGAAGAGCGCGCCAGCGACCACGGCGCCCGTGCGTGGCACTCCGCTGGCGACGAAGAGCGCTATCAGCAGCGTGGCACCCAGGGCGTGGAGCAGCACGTTCACCACGTGGTGGCCCCAGGTCTCCGGCCCGAAGGCCTCCCAGACCAGCGCGTGGACAAGGAGCTGCGCGGGAGCGTAGTTCACCACGTCGATCGCGACGGATCCGGTTGGATCGAGCAGCTCTTGCACGTTTTCGAGCGAGAGCTCATGGACGTAGCGGTTCTGCTCCACGTAGTGCCCGTCGTCTGAAAGGAAGGGCCCCGAAAGAGCCGGCTGATAGAGCACAAGCGCGGCTCCCGCAAAAGCGAGCCAACAGACCGCGAGGCCCGCGACGCCGATCCCGTCCCTGCTAGAGGGGTTTTCCGTCACTCCCGCCCCTCTGGATTCGCAGGCTGCGTGCCTCCTCCAAGTCCCTTCGGGTTCCGTCGGGGTCCCGCCCCCCGGCTGCAAGTGCACGCTCGTAAGCGCGCACCGCGGCATCGAACTCGTCACGCTTCAGATGTGCGAGGCCCACGATCCGAAGCTCCGACTGAGTGCTCGCACCACTGCGCTCGGCCCACTCGATCCAGAGCCCAGCCCAATCGTGGACCAGCTGCCGGAAGGCGGGCTCAGCACGCAGCGGAGCAAGTCCCGGGTCGAGCTCGAGCACCCGGAACTCGAACATCCCCCGCGCCTCAGCGCCGCGCAGCTCCGCGACAGCGCTCGCCGTGTCGCCCGCCTGGGCGGCAGATCGCGCGCGGAGCAGGCGGGCCGTGCGCCCTTCCGGAAAGTGGCGCGCGGCATCGAGGGAGAGCAAGAGGTCGCTCTGCCAGAGCGGGGCCCGCATGGATGAGTGCCAGGCAAAAAAGACCACGAGCCCGAGCGAAGCCGCGAGTGCGGCGCGGCGCACACCGAGTGAGGCCCCCGCGCGCCACCGAGAGGCCCAAAGCGCAATGCCCCCGATGAGACCGGGCAAGACGAAATAGAGATAGTGGTCCGCCATGGGGTGCACGAAGGGAAAGATCTGCGAGATGGGCAGCCACGACACTATCGCGGCAAGCCACCAGGCACCTTCCTCCTCCCGGCGCGCAAGCGTGAAGATGGCCCGGGCTCCGATGAGCAGGGCAAGCGGAATCGACGCGAGCCACCACGGGTCGAGAAGCGACACCACCGGGTCCGGCTCTTGGAAGGCCGAAACGCCCCAGGAAGTGGCCGCCATCACCAGGTAGCGGGTTGCGTAGGCCCCCACGCTGCGCACGTGGACCCAGGGATCGGCAAATGCCGGCACATCGACCCAGCCACGTGTCCGGAACTCCGCGAATTCCACCCCGACATACGCCCCGAAGACGAGCCCCCAGACCCCCAGCCACAGCCACTGGCGAGCCGGGGCGCGGCGCGCCCAGAGCAGCGCTACGGCCATCGGCAGGGCGAAAGCCGCCGCCGCCTTGGTCAAGATCCCGAGAGCAAAGAGCAGCAACCCGAGCCAGGGACGGCGGGAGAGTGCCAGCAGCGCGCCCAGGGCGAAGGCGAGCCCTGCAGTGGATTTCAGCTGGGAGATCCAGGCCACTGCCTGCACGTTGGCGGGGTGCACGGCGAAGATCAGGACCCCCACCAGGGCTGCGGTGGACGGAACACGCGAGGCCAGCAGCAACGCCGCGAGCAGCGTGCACGCGAGCGCGTGCACCAGCACGTTCAGCAGGTGGTACCCGAACGTATGGTCCGCGAAGATCTGCCATTCGAGGGCGTGGAGCAGCAGGTGAATGGGCGAGTAGTTTCCGACAGCATAGATCTGCGCCGGGCTCCCCGGGTCGAAGAACGCGACGACGTTCTCGAAGCTGAGTTCGTGCAGGTAGACATTGGCCACGATGTAGCCGACGTCGTCCGAAATGAAGGGCCCGTCCAACGCACCGCGCAGTACCGCGAAGCAGCCACCCGCCACCGCGGCGAAGAGCAGCAGCGGCCAGGTCCGCGGCCAGCCATCGGGAGCCTTCATTCCACCCGAGTCTACCAACCCATTCCCAGGCTTCTCGTGGTGCTGTTGGGGCTCTACCTGGCCGCGACCCTGAGCGGGTGTGGCAGCTCCGGTGGCAACTCGGCCTCCGACGCCCTGGTGCTGATTCGAGTCGTCGAAGGATCGACCGACGTGGTGCGCGTGCGTCTTGCCGACGGCGCGGCGCTGCCCCTCACCGAGACACCGGACCGCGACGAGATCTGGCCCTACTGGTCGGAGCCCGCGAAGCGCCTCGTATTCCAGGTCATTTCCAGAGACGGGGATAGCGATCTGCTGGTGTGGTCGGAACCGCTCGGCGAGAAATTCCTCGATGCCACCCGGAGCCGCGAAGAGCGCTGGCCGGCGTGGTCACCGGTCGGACTGAAACTCGCCTACGCTTTTCGCAGTGAGGGCGTTCCTTCGAACGGTATTGCCGTAGCCGACTTCAGCAGCGGGGAACACCAAATCCTGGGTCCTGGAGGAGCCCAGCACTGGTTCCTTCGACCGAGCTGGTCCCCCAACGGCGCTGCGGTCCTGGCACAGCGCAAGCTGAAGTCGGGACGCGGCTCGAATTTGTGGCTCCTGAAGCCACTACAGCCTCCCGAGCAGCTCACCCATGACCGCCGCTGGATCGACTTCAAGCCGTTCTTCACCCGGGACGGCGCGAGCATCGTGTACTCCAGAAAGCCCTCAGCCGGAGGAGCCAGCCAGATCGTGCAGCTCGTGATCGGCGGCGACAAAAAAAGGCTCGCTGCGTTCGAGGGAAGCTCAGACCATTCCGCACGGCCATCGCCCACCCGCGACGAGGTGGCATTCGTCTCAGACCGTTCGGGCCGGTCCCAGATCTACCTGCTGCAACTCGAGACGGGTGAAATGCAGGGCCTCGGCGAGATCGAGGGTGCCGCCTTCGCCCCGCGCTGGTCTCCCGATGGCGAGTTGTTGGCCGTGACGGTGGCGCCGCCCGGTACCGACGAGCCGCGACTTGGCGATTTTCGGTCTCTCGCAACCGCGCGCGTCGTTGTAATCGACCGCACGGGCGCCGTGCGCCTCGACGTGCCGGGCTTGATGCCCGACTGGATGCCGCCGTGGCGCTAGACGCGGGCGCCCGGCGAGTGCTGCTGGCCGTCGGCCTCGCGCTGGCCGTAGCGGCCGTCTACTGGCCCGCACGAGGGCACGAGTGGCTCAACTACGACGACGATGTCTACGTGACGAGCAACCCCGACATCGCCCTCGGCCTCTCGGGAGAGGGCTTCGGCTGGGCGTTCACGAGCTTCCAGGGCGCAAACTGGTTCCCGCTGACCCGTCTCTCGTGGATGCTCGACTACGAGCTGTCGGGACTCGATGCGCGGCGCTTCCACACGACGGGTCTGCTGCTCCACGCCGCAGCGACGGCCCTCCTCTTCCTTGCGTTGGCCCGGCTCACCGGAAACTTCGGTCGCAGCGCGTTCGCGGCCGGCATCTTCGGCCTCCACCCCCTCCAGGTCGAGGCAGTTGCCTGGGCCGCCGGGCGCAAGGATCCGCTGTCGGCCCTGTGGTTTGCCGCCGCGCTGTGGTGCTACGCGGCGCCCCGCGGGCGCACCCGGGACGTGACCGTCTTCGCCTGCCTGGCTTTCGGACTCATGGCCAAACAGACACTCGTAACGCTGCCCTTCCTCCTGCTATTGCTCGACGCCTGGCCCGGCGAACGCCTGCATCCGGGCTCCCCTGGATTCGGGAGGGCCCTGCGACGCGCCGTCGTCGAGAAGCTGCCGCTCTTCGCCCTCGTCGCCGCGGCCACTGTGATGACGCTGTGGGCCCAGAGCAGCGCCGGCGTGGTCGCCGGTGTCGATCGGCTGCCGCTCCTGGCCCGCGCGGCCAACGCGAGCCTCGCCATCGTGACCTACCTGCGCCGCGCCCTGCTGCCCACCGATCTCGGAGTCTTCTACCCACACCCGGGTACCGACTTCTCCGGCAGCGCCGCGCTGGCCGCGGCCGCCGGGGTTGCCCTCCTCACGGTGTTCGCCGTGCGCGTCGCGCGCGTGTGTCCCGCCGTCACGGTGGGGTGGCTCTGGTTCCTCGGCATGCTCGTCCCCGTGCTCGGGCTGGTGCAAGTCGGCGACCAGAGCACGGCGGACCGCTACACGTACCTGCCGCTGGTAGGACTCGCAATCGCAGTGGCCTGGGGCGTGCCGGCAGCGATCGAGCGCATCCGTCCCGGTGCCAAAAAACTCGTTGCCGCGCTCGCACTGCTATGCCTGGTGGCATGCGGCGCCACAACCACGCGCCAGCTCGCATACTGGCGCAACAGCGAATCGCTGATGCGGCACACCCTTAACGTGACGGGCAACAACTACATCGCCCACGCATACCTCGGCGCGGCGCTCCTCGAGCGGGGCGACGTGGCGGGAACGGTCGACAACTGGCGGGCCTCCGGCCGCATTGCGCCGGGCTACGTCACGGTCGCGAACAACCTGGCGTGGCTGCTGGCCACGCATCCGGCGGCGGACCCGGAGGCTTCCGAGGAGGCCGTCGCACTGGCCGAGCGGGCGGTGCGTCTCAGTGGAAACTCTCCGGCCTCCCTCGACACCCTGGCCGCAGCGTACGCGCGGGCGGGGCGCAGCGGCGATGCCGTGCGGACCGCTGCCCGCGCCCGCAAAGCAGCGCTCGCCGATGGAGACGCGGCGCTCGCCGACGAAATCTCGCGCAGACTGGCGAGTTATCGCTCGGGCGGCGCCTGGCGCGAAGAATGAGCCGGCTTTCGCGCCACCACGTGCACGGTCGCCCCGCTGCGCAAGACAGCTGCGACGACCGATGCCACGAGCGCGATAGGCGCCGCGAGCAGACCCAGCAGCAGGAGCCCAACCCGCGTCCCCCGGTCGAAGGCCGGCGGCACACCTTTCGGCCTCTCGTACAGCAGCGTATAGAGCCCGTTGCGCGGCAGACTGCGCACGCGGTTCAGCAGACTTTGAACCCAGCCGAAGGGATTCTGGCGCAGGGAGAAATGGTGCCGCGACTCCACCTCGAAGCCCAGATCCTCCAACAGCCGCTCGAGCGCTTCGAGCGGGAAGTGGTAGAGGTGCCGCGGCGCATCCAGGTGAAACCACGCCGCACCCGACCAACGCGCCTGGGCGCTCGCAAAGTTGGGAACAGCCACCACCAGTCGGCCACCGCTGCGAAGGATGCGATGGACTTCTGCCAGGGTTCCGCGCGGGTCAATCACGTGCTCGAGAGCGTGCCAGATCACCACCTCGTCGAAGAACTCGGCGGCGTAGCCGGCCTCGGCCAACCGCGGGGCGATACTCACTTCCGCACGCGGATCCGCGCCCTCCACCGCCTCGATCCGGATCTCGACGCCGTGCAGCTCGAGGCCGCGGTCGGCCAGTGGGCCGAAGATCACGCCGCGACCGCATCCGACGTCGAGCACTCGCGCGCGCGGGGACAGGCCCCGCGAGAGAAAGGCGCTCTGGCGGGTAGCGGCCAGCCGTACGAGCGCCTCGACACCCGGGGAGAACTTCATACCCAGCTGCCCGTAGTATTCCGAGGGGTAGCCTTCGAACACCTCGTCGGGGGCGAGCGGGGGGTCGTAGCGGCCGACGCCGCAGTCGGTGCAGACCACCACCGGAGATGTCACGCCTCCCACGCGGAAGCGGGGACGCACCTCTCGACCGGCACACACCGGACACGAAGACTCCGCTGTGGACGCTTCGGCTCCGATTTCGTGAATCGGCCGCGCGTGGAGATCGCGGGCGAAGGGCAATGGACCTCGATCGCGGTGTATGACGAGCAAGCGTGCGGCGCCGGGCGGGAAAGGTCAAGCAGAAGGAGGCGCCCGTGAGCCGCGAGAGCCTGACCCTGCTGGTAGCAAGCACCGCGCTGTGCGCCGCGGTGCTCGGCTTCGCGGCCCGCCACCTCGACACACCGGGTCTCTATTACGACGAGGTCATCCAGGCCACGCCGGCTTCGGAATTCCTCCGCGAGGGCGGACGGCCACTCCAGATCCCCGGGGCGCGCAATACACGCCTCTTCGGCGGCTGGTTCCCACTCATGACTCAGCCCTACATGAGCGCCCTGAAGAGCCAGCTTCTGATCCCGGTCTTCGGGCTCTTCGGGGCAGATGGGGCGACGCTGCGCCGAGCGACTCTGGTCTGGGGCTGCCTCGGGTTGGTGCTGTGCATGCTGTGGATGCGCGCGGTGTGGGGCGTCGGCTTGGCGGTGTTGGCGGGCACGCTGCTCGCCTTCGATCCGAGCTTCCTATTCGTGACGCGACACGACTGGGGCTCGGTGTCCCTGGCCCTCGTGTTCCGCGGCGGCGGCCTCTGGCTGCTCGCCACGGGCTGGCAGCGCGACTCCGTGCGGCGACTCGCATTGGGTGGACTCCTCTTGGGGCTCGGTGTCACCAACAAGCTCGATGCAGCGGCCTTCGTGGCCGGTGCAGCTCTGGCAACCGCGGTCGCCTGGCTCGGTCCGGGCCTTCGCGGCCTGGCGAGCCGACCCCGGGCAACCGCCAGCGCCGGCGCCGGGCTCCTGGCCGGCGCAGCGCCCATGCTCGTAACGCTTCCCAGCGTGCTCAGCGCGACGCGTACGATGCTTCACAACGCGGGGGTGCGCGGCGACGAGTGGGCCGAAAAGCTCGGAGCCTGGCAACGCTTTCTCGATGGCTCCTACTTCGAGCGGCTCGTCCTGGCCGGGGGAAGTTTCGAGCGCATGGGTGGCAGCGCAGAGGCAACGAGCAGCGCTTTCCCGTGGTTACTCGGCGCCAGCGCCATCGTAGTGGCGGCTGTCGTGTTGCGCGATCACAAACGCGGCGGGGCGGACCCGCGCGACGTCTTCGCGCTCACCGCTGCGACGGCAACCGCTCTCCTGCTCCTGGCCGTACCTCGGGCGTCGCGCATCCACCACGTCATGAACGTGCTGCCGCTACCCCAGCTCATCGTGGCGCTCGCGGCGACCCACCTGTGGCGGAGCCGGAACGCGGCAGTCCGTGCGGCAGCGGCCCTCGGAGTGACCGCTGTGCTCGCTGGAAGCGCGTACGCTGCGAGCCAGACGATGGACACGCTCCGGACGACCGGCGGAATCGGACGCTGGTCGGGAACACTGGCGCGTTTCGCGCAGACGCTGCCGGACGACACCGTGGTCGTGAGCCTGGACTGGGGCTTCCACGCACCGCTCGTGCTGCTGCGCCCCGAGCTCGAACTCGAGGAGCCCGTCTGGCGGCTCTTGCACTCCGCGCCAGGCGGTCCCAGTCCGACGCTCGCGGGCACGACACGCCACGTCTACCTGGTGCAGGAGCCAGAGACCGAAGTCTTTTCCATGGGTGGCGCGCTGCTCCGGGCCGTGGGGGCGCTACCGCACGGCGCCGTACGGATCGAATCCGTCCGCGACGGCGACGACAGGCCCGTCTTCAAAGCCGTGCGCTTCGCGGGACCCCACCAACTCGTGTACCGTGGAGAATTCGAGGTGCTGCTCCGGTGACTGGCACCGAGTTCCTCGAGGACGCGTGCAACGACGAGTACTTCGCGGTCCAGTCAGGCACGTTCGACTCCGACGCGCTGCACGCGCACCTGGAGACCCGCGGCATCGAGTCCAGCGAGGTGTCACAACGCTACGGCGCCTGCGAAATGGGCCTCTCTATGTACATCCGGGACCCGGACGGAAACGTCGTCGAGCTCAAGGGAACACGAGCTAGCCGATCTCGAGATTCCCGTAGCGGACCACGATCGTCTTCACACCGGCGCGTTCGAAGCGGATGCGAAGCTTGCGTCCGGCACCCGAGCCAAGCGCTTGGAGCACCACGCCGGGGCCAAAGGTCGGATGCTGGACACGCAGCCCGGGGGCGAGCGCGTCGTCCATGTCACCGCCCTCGGCATCCTGCGAATAGGAGTAGTCGAGCGTCGAGTCGCCGGGCACACGCGCACCGCCAGCGAGCGGCCGCTCGAGTGCATCGTCGGGGATTTCGCGCAGGAAGCGCGATGCAATGCCGTAGGTGCGCGAGCCCCAGCGATGGCGCTCGCGGGCGCTCGTCAGCACGAGACGCTCCATGGCGCGGGTCATGGCGACGTAGCAGAGCCGGCGCTCCTCCTCGATACCTCCATCGTTCCGCAGGGCACCCGCGTGGGGAAAGACGCCCTCTTCGAGCCCAACGACGAAGACAATGGGGAACTCGAGACCCTTCGCGGTGTGGACCGTCATGAGCGATACGCATTCGTCCCGACGTTCCCAGGTGTCGATGTCGGATACGAGCGCCACCTGATCGAGAAAGAGCTCGGTCTCGGAGCGCTCCTCCGACGCATCTGGCTCTCTCGCCAACTCGCGGCCAAAGTCGTCGGCCGCCGAGAGCAACTCGCGGAGGTTCTCGAGCCGCGCCTCAGCCTCCGGCGAGCCGTCGCGCTCGAGCGCTTGCAGGTAGCCCGATCGGTCGAGCACCGCGGCGAGCGCCTCGGCTGTCGACACCCCGCTCAGCTCGTCACGGAGCCGCTCCAGCAACGCCAAGAAGGCCCGGATGCTTTTCGCCGTGCGCGCCCCCCCCTGCTCCGCGAACCTCCGGAGCCCATCGACGAGCGTCTCCTCGTGCTCGGCCGCCAGTGAGGAGGCACGCTCGAGCGTGGTGCGACCGATGCCGCGTGTTGGGCGCGCCACCACTCGCCGCACCGCCACGGCATCGGCGGGATTCACCAGCAGCCTCAGCCAGGCAAGTGCGTCCTTCACCTCGGCGCGCTCGTAGAAGCGCACGCCGCCCACCACGACGTGCGGAACGTTGTACTTGAGCAGTTCTTCCTCGAAGACGCGAGACTGGGCGTTGGTGCGGTAGAAGATCGCAAACTGCCCCCAGGAGCGATCTGCCCCCCGTTGCGCGGTCAGGATCTCGCGCACCACGAAGGCCGCCTCCTCGCGGTCGTCCGCCGCCTCGAAGACGCTGATCTTCTCGCCGCCCTCTCGCTCGGTGTAGAGCCGCTTTTCCTTGCGCCCGACGTTGTGGGCGATCACGCCACTCGCTCCTTCGAGGATCGGCTGGACCGAGCGGTAGTTGCGTTCGAGCAATACCACGTTCGCGTTTGGGTAATCTTCTTCGAAATCCAGGATGTTGCGGATGTCCGCACCCCGCCAGCCATACACGGATTGGTCGCCGTCACCGACGACACAGAGGTTCCGGTGCTCGGCGGCGAGCTGCTGGACGAGCCGATACTGCACCCGGTTCGTGTCCTGGTACTCGTCAATGAGGAGATACTGCCAGCGCTGCCGGTACCAGCGCAGCACCTCGGGAAAGCGTTCGAAGAGCTCGACGGTGCGCAGCAACAGATCTCCGAAGTCGAGCGCATTCGCATCGACGAGAAGCCGCTGGTATGTGGCGTAGACCTCGGCGGCTCGCTGGGCCTCGAAATCAGCCGCGGCATCGAAGGCCGGGCCCGGTCCGACACCCGCATTCTTCCACTGGTCGATTCGCCACTCCATGCGGCGGGGATCGACCTCCTTCGGATCGAGCCCCTGGCGGCGCACGGCCTCTTTCACCAGCGCGAGGCTGTCGCTCTGGTCGTAGATCGCAAAGCCGCGCGAAAATCCCAGGTGACCGATGTCGCGGCGCAGGATACGCACGCAGGTCGAGTGAAAGGTGCCGAGCCACACGCCCTCGGCACCGGGGCCCAGCAGCTTCTCGACACGCTCTCGCATCTCCCCAGCCGCCTTGTTGGTGAAAGTGACGGCCAGAACGCTCTCGGGCGCGATGCCACAGACGCCGATCAGGTAGGCAATGCGGTGGGTGAGGACGCGGGTCTTGCCACTGCCCGCTCCCGCCAGCACCAGCAACGGTCCCTCGGTCGTCTCGACCGCCACCCGCTGCTCGGGGTTCAGACCAGCCAACAACGCGGCTGCCGCGTCGTGCAACTCGAATTCTCCCTGGAGGACCGGTCTCGTTCGACGGGCCCCGGAGCTTACTCGACGGTCACGCTCTTCGCGAGATTGCGTGGCTGGTCGACGTCCGTGCCCTTCAACACCGCGACGTGGTAAGCGAGGAGCTGAAGCGGCACGATTGCGAGGATGGCGGTCAGATGATCGCCAAGATCCGGGATGTAGATCACGTCGCTCGCCTTGTCGGCAATCTCGGTGTCTCCCTCGCTCGCCACGGCGATCACCTGGCCATCGCGCGATCGCACCTGCTCGAGGTTCGAGAGCACCTTGTCGTAGACCGGGCTCTTGTTCGCGATGACGACGACAGGCATGTCCTCGTCGATGAGCGCGATGGGTCCGTGCTTCATCTCTCCGGCGGCATAGCCCTCGGCGTGGATGTAGGAGATCTCCTTGAGCTTGAGCGCGCCCTCGAGCGCAATCGGGTACATGATCCCGCGCCCCAGGAAGAGAAAGTTCGTCGCGTGGTAGTACTTCTGTGCGATGGCCCGGACGGGGGCATCGAGCTGGAGTGCACGCTCCAGGAGCCGCGGCAGCCGCATGAGCGAGCGAATGTGGCCACGCGCCGCGTCCACCGAGACACATCCCCGCGCCATGCCGAGCTTGAGGGCCAGCAGGTAGTGGGCCACCACCTGGGTGGTAAAGGCCTTGGTCGAGGCCACCCCAATCTCGGGACCGGCGTGGGTGTAGAGCACATCACCACTCTCCCGGGCGATCGTCGCGTCTCGCACGTTGCAGATGGCGATCACCCGCGCACCGCTTTCTTTCCCGAGGCGCAGCGCAGCGAGGGTGTCTGCGGTTTCACCGGACTGCGAGACCGGTACCACCGCGCAGTGCTCGTCCAGGATCGGCCCGCGGTACCGGAACTCGCTGGCCAGGTCGACTTCGACGGGAATCCCCGCGATCTGCTCGTAGAGGTACTTCCCCACCATGCAGGAGTAGTAGGCGGTGCCACACGCCACGAGGAACAGCCGTTGGAGCTGCCGCGCCGCGTCGTTCCCGAACTCGATGCCATCGAGAGTCACGTCGGCATCGCTGTCATTCACCCGGGTCCCGATGGTGTCGAGCACCGCACGCGGCTGCTCGAAGATCTCCTTCTGCATGAACCGGTCGTAGCCGCCCTTCTCGGCCGCGACGGGATCCCACTGGATCGGCCTCGGCGCGCGCTCGACGGACTCGCCTTCGGCATCGAGAATCTCGACGCCCTCGCCGCTGAGCACGGCAAACTCGCCGTCTTCGAGAAAGAGCATCTGGCGCGTGTAGGGCAGGATTGCGGGAACGTCGCTGGCGAGGAATGACTCCTTCTCACCGAGCCCGAGGATGATCGGACTGCCGCCGTTCTTCGCAGCGACGATGCGGCTCGGATCGCTGGCGCTCAGCGCTCCCAGGGCATAGGAGCCCTCGAGCCGGGCGCAGGCGACGCGCACGGCTTCGACCATGTCGAGCCCGCCGGCGAGTTCCATGTCGACGAGGTGTGCGATGAGTTCGGTGTCGGTCTCGGATTCCACGGACCGCCCCGCCGCCTCGATCTCGGCGCGCAGAGTCCGGTAGTTTTCGACGATGCCGTTGTGGACGATCACCACAGAGCCGGCGCGATGGGGGTGGGCGTTGCGCTCCGAGGGCTTGCCGTGAGTCGCCCAGCGGGTGTGACCGATGCCGACGTTTCCCGGCATGGTTTCGTCGCGCAACATCTCCTCGAGAATTCGAAGCTTGCCCAGGGCGCGGCGCACCGCGATGCCGTCATCCGCGAAGATCGCCACACCCGCAGAGTCATAGCCCCGATACTCGAGGCGCCGCAGACCGTCGAGGAGGACGTCCATGGCGCGCCGGTCGCTTCCCACATAGCCGACGATCCCACACATTGCGGATCTCCTATTCGAGCTTCTCCGGCGGCCGCTTGCGCCGGCTCCAGCCTTCCACGTGCTTCTCGTCACGGCTGCGCGACAGAGCGAGCGAGCCGTCGGGAACGTCCCTCGTAATCGTCGAGCCGGCGGCAATCGCCGCATTGCGGCCCACGCTCACCGGCGCAACGAGATTCACGTTGCAGCCCACGACGGCGCCCGGGCCGACCGTCGTGCGGTGCTTGTCCTTCCAGTCGTAGTTCACCGTGATGGATCCGCAGCCAAAACTCGCACCTTCTCCCACATCTGCGTCGCCGATGTAGGAGAGATGATCGGCCTTGACCCCGGCACCGAGGGTCGAATTCTTGATTTCGACGAAGTTTCCGATTCGGACATGGTCACCGAGCACGCAGCCCGGGCGGAGGTGGGCGGAGGGACCGATCTCGACGTCAGCGCCTAGCACGCTCTCTTCGATCACGCAGCCCGGCTTCACGTGACAGCGTTCCCCAATTTGCGTCTCGCCCCGAATCACGACTCCCGGCTCGATGCGCGTATCGCGCCCCACCGAGACGTCGACGTCGACGCTGGTGGTAGCGGGATCGACCACTGTGACACCGTCCAGCATGAGCCGGTTCAGCGTACGCGCGCGCAGCAGGGCCTCGGCCCGCGCCAGGTCCAACCTATCGTTGACGCCGATGCCCTCGTCGTCGTCCTCGAGTCGCAGCACCTCGACGCGTCGGCCCTCGCCGAGCAAGACCTGGACGACGGCCGTGAGATAGATCTCGCCCTGAGCGTTGTCGCGACCCACCTGGGCGAGGCTCTTCCACAACAGATCCCGGTCCAGAAGGTAGACGCCCGTGTTGCGTTCCTGGATCGTGAGTTCCTCGGGGCTCGCGTCGGTGGCCTCCACGACGCGCGCGAGCCCACCGGCGGGGTCGCGCACCACGATGCCAGGCACGTCGACCACGGCTGAGAGCAGCACGAGGTCGGCTCCGGTGGCGCGCTTGTGCTCCTGCAGGCGCCCCAAGCTGGCCGCGGTGAGTAGCGGCGTGTCGCCGTAGAGGACCAACACGTCGCCGGAAAAGTCCTCCAGTTCGGCCTCGGCCCGAAGCACTGCGTGGCCCGTTCCGAGCTGCTCCTCCTGGAGCGCAAAGCGCGAACGATCGGCGAAGGCCCCCCGCACCGCGTCCGCATCCCGGCCGACCACGGTCACCAGACGCTCGGGCCCGAGCGCTTCGGCCGCCGCCAGCACGTGGTGCAACATCGGCCGCCCGCCAAGCGGATGCAGCACTTTGGCGAGGCCCGACTTCATGCGCGTGCCCTGGCCCGCCGCGAGCACGACCACGGCCAATTGCGTGGTGGCATCAGACATACCTCTCCTCTTCGACCTCTCGTCGGCGGGCAACAGGACCCGCCTGATGGGGAAGGGTAGACGACTCCCCTCGGGGATAAAAGCCTCGGCCCGGTCTGTGCGGGTGGGGCGCTACAATGCGGGCCGGGGAACAGGCGCACCGCGACGCCCCAGTGAGTCGACGCGATTCAGATCTTCGGAAACACAAACGGGCTCAAGGCGAGTCAGGTTCGCCAGCTCGAGCGGCTCGGGCGGCGGCGACTTGCGCCCGAGCAGCTGGTGACCCAGGAACTCGCGCGTTTCCTGACCGAACTGACCCACGAAATCGGCCGGCAGGTCGGCGTGCTCGTGGACCGGCGCGGCGCCGTCACCCACGTGATGGTGGGCGACGCGCACTCGATCAGCCTGCCCGACTGGGGACGCATGCGCGCCGGCCGCGGGCGGCTGCGCGGCCTGCGCTGCATCCACACGCACGTGGACGACGAGCCCCTCACGCGCGACGACCTGACGGACCTCGCGCTGCTGCGCCTCGACGCCATGGTGGCGATCGGAACCCAGCAGGACGGACTGCCGGGCCTGGCGCACGTCGCGTCCCTGCGCCCGGCCAACGCCGACGGTACGGCGGTCGACCTCATGCGGCCCGTGCCGCCCGCTCAGCTCCAACTCGACTTCCGCGAATGGATCGGCGCGCTCGAAGAAGAGCTGGCGCGGCAGACGCGCACCCGCGAGGTCGGGGAGGGCGAACGGGCCATACTGGTCTCGGTGACTGCCGGACGTAGCCGCGACGAAGCGGAGGGCCAGATTGCCGAGCTGAAGGAGCTGGCCCGTTCCGCGGGTGTCAAGGTGGTCGAGTTGGTCACCCAGCAACGTTCTCGGGTCGATCGCAGGACCCTGCTGGGCGCCGGACGTCTCGAAGACCTGGTGGTGCGGGCCTTCCAGCAGGACGTCGACCTCGTGATCTTCGACCAGAACCTGACCCCGGCCCAGGCCCGCAACCTGGGCGAGCGCCTCGACCTGCGGGTCATCGACCGCGCCCAGCTGATCCTCGACATATTTGCCCAGCATGCGCGCACGCGAGACGGCAAGCTCCAGGTGGAGCTCGCGCAGCTCCGTTACCGGTTGCCGCGGCTGGCCCAACGGGCCGATCTATCCCTTTCGAAACTCGCCGGTGGGATCGGGGGCCGGGGACCGGGCGAGCAGAAGCTCGAAGTCGACCGGCGCCGCACCCGCGACCGGATCCGGCGGCTCGAACGCGAACTCGAAAAGCTCCGGCGGCAGCGCAGCGCCCGCCGCAAGCGGCGAGAGCGGCGCAACCTGCCCATCCTCTCGATCGTCGGCTACACGAACGCGGGAAAGAGCACCTTGCTGCGTGCGCTCACTCGAACCGACGTACACGTCGCGGACCAGATGTTCGCCACCCTCGACCCCACCTCGCGGCGCCTGCGCTTCCCGCGCGAACGCGAAGTGATCGTGACCGATACGGTGGGCTTCATCCGGGATCTACCGCGGGACCTGGTGTCGGCGTTCCGCGCAACGCTCGAAGAGATTTCCCAGGCCTCGCTCCTGCTGCACGTGGTAGACGTGGCGTCACCGGATCTCGACCGACACATCGCCGCGGTGCGCGAGGTGCTCGACGAGATCGACGGCGCCCGCACACCCGAGATTCTCGTCTTCAACCAGATCGACCGGCTCCCCCCCGGTGTCGGAGCCGCCATCGCCGACCGCCACGGCGGCGTGGCCATCTCCGCTCTCGAGCGCCGGGGCTTCGAGGAACTCCTCCGCCGGGCTGCCGAGATGCTGTGGGAGAGCCCGGGCGAAGCAAACGGCACCGGCGGGCAAAAGAACGGACTCGACGGAAACCGGGCGGCAATCTCCGCCCACGGGGGGTGAGCCGATGACGCAACCCGAGAGGACCGGCAAGCGGCGCGCCAAGATCACCGGAACCGGCATGTGCGTTCCGGACCGCGTGGTCACCAACCACGATCTCGCGAAGCTGATGGACACGAGCGACGAGTGGATCCGCCAGCGCTCGGGGATCGTCGAACGGCGCTTCATCGAGCCGGGCCAGATGCCCGCAGACCTGGCACGTGTCGCCTCCGAGCGCGCCCTCGACGCCGCCGGACTCGAGGCGAGCGAACTCGACTGCATCGTGCTCGCCACCCTCTCGGCGCAGGCGGAATTCCCCGGCACGTCGTTCTTCCTCCACGAGGCCCTCGCTGCCGAGACGATCCCCTGCTTCGACCTGCGTGCCCAGTGCAGCGGCTTCGGCTACTCGCTGGGCATCGCCAGGAGCTTCGTGGAGTCGGGCCAGTTCCAACGCGTGCTGGTGGTGGGCTGCGAAGTTCACTCCACGGGGATCGACCTGAGCGACGCGGGCCGCGACGTAGCGGTGCTCTTCGGGGACGGCGCCGGTGCCGTGGTGGTGGAGGCCAACGAAGACGACGCGGACCCTTCGGCCATTCTCGAGGTGCGCCTCCACGCCGAGGGCGCCCACGCACGGCGGCTCTGGATCGAGGCACCCGGCTCGGGGTTCACACCGGTCCGCATCAGCCACGACCTGATCGAAGAGCGGCGCCACTTCCCTCACATGGAGGGTCGCTTCGTGTTCAAGCACGCGGTGAAGCGAATGCCCGAGGTGCTGCTCGAGACCCTGCACGCGGCGAGCCTCAAGCTCGAAGACGTGGAGATCTTCCTCTTCCACCAGGCGAACCTGCGGATCAACGAGTACGTGGTGCAGCAGCTCGAGATCCCGCCGGAGCGCTGCGCCAACAACATCGAGCGCTACGGGAACTGCTCGGCGGCCTCGATCCCGATCCTGCTGGACGAGGTGGTGCGCGCGGGGCGCCTCGAGCGCGGGCAGGTCATAGCGATGACGACTTTCGGGTCCGGCTTCACCTGGTCGAGCATCGTAGCCCGCTATTGATTGCCGCACTGCGTTGACCCACAGCGTGCACCCCTAGATCATAAATTACTGTAATAGAAGCAGAAAAATAGTTTCTTGGGGTCAGAGAGGGCCTCTTGACTCTATGACGCGCCGTGTTAGATTTCCGGCGAACCCAAGGCGCGCCCGGACCGCACCCCCAGCAAAGGGCGCGGCCGGGACCCACGAGAGGAGAGGACCATGGCAGCAACCCAGGCGAGCATCGTCGAAGAAGGCCGGGAGCGGCTCAGCGCCGCCCGAGGTCGCATCGACGAGGAAATCCAGCGCGTGCAAGAGGAGTTGAACGATCAACGCAAGCGGCTGGAATCGCAGTTTGCAAAGAACCGCAAAAGCTTCGAAAAGCAGACCCGCAGGCAGGTCAAGCAGATCCAGCGCGACCTGCGCAAGAACCCGGTCGTGAAGGAACTCCGGAAATGGCGCGGCCGGGCCGAATCGCAGTTCGGGGACACCGTCGAGAGCCTGCTCGCGACGTTGCGGATCGCGTCCAAGGACGACGTGAACCGGATCAACCGCAAGCTCAGCAGGATCAACAAGCGCCTCGTCCAGATGGAGCGCGAGAACGCGACCAGCAGCGCGGGAGCATCCGCATCGGCCTGAGCGGGCCGGGTTCTGGTAGCCTCGAAGATCCAGGTGGCGGATTTCCAGGGCGTCGACTTCCTCGAACTCGATTCGCTCCTCTCTGACGAGGAGCGTGCGGCGCGCGATACGGTGCGCGAGTTCGTGTCGAAAGAGTTCCTGCCGTGCATCCAGGAGCACGTGCGCCGGGACGGCTCCTTTCCGATGGACTTGGTCCCGAAGCTGGCCGAGCTCGGCCTCTTCGGGGCCAACCTGTCCGGCTACGGCTGCGCCGGCATGAACAACGTCGCCTACGGCCTCGTGATGCAGGAACTCGAGCGCGGCGACTCGGGCCTGCGCTCGTTCGCATCGGTCCAGGGCGGGCTCGTGATGTACCCGATCCACGCCTACGGGAGCGACGCCCAGAAGGACCGCTGGCTACCCGCGCTGGCCGAGGGTACCGCCATCGGTTGCTTCGGACTGACCGAGCCCGACTTCGGCAGCCACGCCGGCGGCATGATCACCCAGGCGGTGCGGCGCGGCGACAGTTGGCTGCTCAATGGCACCAAGCGCTGGATCACGAACGGCAGCGTCTCGCACGTGGCACTCGTGTGGGCCCGCACCGAGGACGGCATCCGCGGGTTCCTCGTCGAAACGGACCGGCCCGGATTCGAAGCACGGGACATCAAGGGAAAGTTCTCACTGCGTGCCTCGATCACGTCGGAGCTCTTTCTCCACGACGTGGAGGTTCCCGAGGCGAGCCGGTTGCCCGGCGCGGAGGGCCTGAAGGCGCCGCTCTCGTGTCTCACCCAGGCGCGCTACGGAATTGCCTGGGGTGCGATCGGCTCCGCGATGGCCTGCTACGAGGAGGTGGTCCAATACACCCGCGACCGCACAGTGCAGGGCGGACCGCTGGCGGGAAAGCAGCTGACCCAGGCGAAGCTCGCCGACATGCTCACGGAGATTACCAAGGCGCAGCTGCTCGCCCTGCGGGTGGCGCAGCTAAAGGACACGGGGCGCCTCCACCACGCGATGGTTTCAATGGCTAAGCGAAACAACGTCGACATCGCACTGACCGTGGCGCGCGAAGCCCGGGATCTGCTCGGTGCCAATGGGATCGTGGATGACTACCAGGCCATGCGACACATGCTGAACCTCGAGACCGTGCGAACATACGAAGGCACCCACGACGTCCACACGCTGATCCTCGGCAAGCAGATCACGGGGCTCTCTGCCCTCTAGCACACCTCCGGCCGGCATCCCCGGAGGGCCCCCGCAACCACTTCTGCCGCGAGCCCGCCACACCGATGCACAGAGGGTGGCCTTTCCACCGGAGAGTTCGATAAGGTGAATAGTGACGGGAATCCTCTCTTGCCCCACTCGCAATCCTCCACCTCCCTGCGACTCCTCCGAGCGTTGGGCCTCAGTCTCAGCGCGTGGCTGGCGTTGCCAGCACATGCCGTCCTCATCGACTCGGGCGACGGCTCCGGAAACACGACACCGCCGGCGGACGATCCCGGCTTTGTTCACGTGGGCGAACGCTACCTGTTCTCCGCCGTCTACCTGGGCAACGGCTGGGTGCTCACCGCGAACCACACGGACGTGGGCTCGGTCGTGATCGACGGCATCGATTATCCGGAGGTCCCGGGATCGAAGGTGCAGTTCGACGACGGTGGCATACACGCAGACCTGATGGCGTTCCGGATCGATCCCGCGCCGGCGCTTCCGATCCTGCCGATCAACGCGGACCCGAATCTGACCGGTGAGAGCGTCATCAAGATCGGAAACGGTCTTGACCGCGGGGGCCCCGTGACCGCGTGCAGCGGGATCGATGGCTATTCCTGGGGGGGAAACACGACGATCCGCTGGGGGACGAACCACATCGCTGCCTACCAGAACGTTCTCTCCACCGAGTCGTTCTACACCACGTTCGACCAGGCCGGCAGCAGCCACGAAGCGCAGGTCACAACCGGCGACTCGGGCGGTGCGGTCTTCGTCAAGAACGGCTCGACCTGGGAGTTGGCGGGGATCCTCTTCGCGCTAGCCAACCACGGTACCTGCCAGCCGGTCTCGAGCTCTCTCTACGGAGACCACTCCTACGCCGTCGATCTCGCCACGTACCGCACCCAGATCATCTCGACCGTCCGACCCGAATGTAGCGACGAGGTAGACAACGACGGCGACAGCCTCACTGACTTTCCCACCGACCCGGACTGCGAGAGCCTGGCGGACGACAGCGAATCGACACCCGCGGTCCCGAGCCTCGGGACAGCCGGGCTCACCGCCCTCGCGGCGGTATTGCTGGCGGGCGCTGCGGGGCCTCTTCGCCACCGCGCAGCGCGAAGACCTCTTCGGGCGCGAGCAGCAGGCGGTGGCGGCCCCACAACGCGAACCACACCAGACCGAGTGCGTACCAGGCCGTAGCCCCGATCACGACCTTCCGGTAGATCGGGTCCGCGACGAAGAGTGCGACCAGCGTGAGCAAGGAGATCGCGAGCGCGACCCACGCGCCAGCGCTTCCCAGCGGGCTGCGGTAGGGCCGCTCGACGCCGGGAAATCGGCGGCGCAGCAGCAGGAACGACAGCATCTGGAGCCCGTAGGACACCACGGCGCCGAAGACCGCCATGTTGAGGAGCACCGCCCCGACCGGGTGGTCCGAGCCCAGCCAGTGGATCGCGAACGCGACGGCGTAGCCCAACGCGGCGCCCGCGACGAGTGCCACGTGTGGAGTCTGGCGCCGAGCGTGGGTGACTGAGAGCCAGCGCGGGAAGTAGCCCGCACGCGAGAGCGAATAGATCTGTCGCCCGTAGGCGAAGATGATCGTGTGGAAGCTGGCGACCAGGCCTGCGACCGCGAGCAAGGCCAACGACTTCGCCCCGATTCCCACACCGAAAATGGTGCGCAGTCCCGCGAAGAGCGGCTCGTTGGATCGGCCCAGGGCGGCTGCGCCGGGTGCGATGCCCGCCGAGAGCACGAGGGTCAGAAAGGCGCAGACCACGAGTGTCGCAAGACCCAGCAGCAGGCCGTGGGGCAGGTCGCGCTGGGGCGCGCGGGCCTCCTCGGCCGCCAGGGGGAGCTGCTCGATCGCGAGGTAGAACCAGATCGCGAAGGGAAGCGCGGCCAGCACGCCGCCCCACCCGAAGGGAAGGAAGGCACTGCCCCCGGGCTCGGGCTCGATGTCGAAGGCGTGACGGGAGAAGTCGAGATGTCCGAGCGAACCGATCCAGAACACGGCCAGAATGGCCAGGGCGAGCAGCGTGATGAAGACGGTAAAGCGGAACGTGGCCTCGACGCCAACGATGTTCAGACCGACGAAGACCGCGTAGGACACGAGCCACCAGAGCGGCGCCCAGGCATCCGGTGTCCCGAAGATGGCGCCGAGGTAACCGCCTATGCCAACCACGATGACCGCTGGAGTGAGGATGTATTCCATGTTCTCGGCGAGGCCGGTGACGTACCCGCCCCACGGCCCCATCGCCGAACGGGCGAAGGAATAGGCGCCGCCCGTGTGGGGCAGCGCCGACGTCATCTCGGCAACGCTGAAGCACAACCCCCCGTAGAGCACCGTGATCACGACGGTGGCGATCAGCAGGCCCCCGAACCCCCCCGCCGCGATGCCGAAGTTCCAACCGAAGAAATCGCCGGAGATGACGGCGCCGACACCCAGCGCCCAGAGCGAGCCTACGCCGGCGTAGCGGCGCAGAGCGCGCCCTTCGAAATAGCCGGCGGGCGCCTCCTCGTAGCGGACGCCTCCGACTTCCCGCGGCGCCCCGTCGCTCAGAGGGGAACGTTCTCCGGTGCGATCCCGAGGATGACCTGCGCCGAGTCGATGTAGCTCTTTTCGTCCACGAAGATGTGCTGGGTACCGGCGTGGATGTCTCGCCACGCGCGCTGCAGATCGCTCGGCAGACGCAGCGAGTCGGTGCCCGCAGAGCGGTAGGCGAAGTCCGCCACCTCGGCCGCAGCCTCGGTGGCCCATGTGGTGGCGGTGCGCACCAGGGCGCGCTGCATGAGCGTCGGCGGATCTCCGCCCAGCACCCGTTCCTCGAGCGCGCCGAAGGCCTCGTGGACGAAGGCGCGGGCTGAGCGCAGACGGGCCTCGGCCCGTGCCAGGCCGAGTTGGAAGCGCGGGCTCTCGGCGACCGTCGTCGGCGCACCCATCCGGATCTTGCGGTGGGCGAGCGCCTCGATCTCATCGAGCGCACGGCGACCGACGCCGAGCGCAAAGCCCGCATGGCCCACGGCCGTGGCGGAGAGAACACCCGCGCGATAGAGGGAGCCACCGGTGCGCGGCGTGTCGACGAAGAGCGGGAAGGTAAACCCTTCCGGTACCTCCTGGTCGTTCACTCCGTAGTCGAAGCTCCCGGTCCCCTGGAGCCCGGCCACGTGCCAGTTGCCTCGGAAGAGCACCCTCTCCCGCGGCAGCACAGCGACGCGCATCTCCGGAAGCCCGTCGTCGCGCATGCGCGGCTCACCGGCCTCGAAGGGGACGAAGCCCGCGACGATGAAAGCGGCGTAGGCCGTACCGCTCCCGAAGCTGAAATCTCCGTTGACCCGGTACCCACCCTCGATCGCGTGTCCCTGGCCCCGCGGTGCGAACTGCCCCGCGTGTGCGACCCAAGCCCGGTCGCCGAACATGTCGCGAGCGGCGTCCGGGGCACAGTAGGCCGCGGCAAAGGCCGACGCGGTGGCACTTACCATCAGGCACCAACCGGCCGAGCCATCGGCCCGCGAGAGTTCCTCGAAGACGTCGAGCTGGACCCCAAAGCCCTGCTCGCCGCCACCGAGCGCCTCGGGAACCGCGACGCCGAAGAGCCCGGCCCGACCCAGCGCCTCCACCGCCCGGTCGGTGAGCGTTCCCTCCCGTTCGGAGGCCAGCGCCTCCTCCCGCACGACGGGAGCCACGTCCCGCGCGCGCTTTCTCCAATCGACCGACGCCATCGCCGCCTGCGCCATGGCCCCACAGAGTACCCATTTCACGCTCGGCGTGGACCCTCGTAAATCTCGCGACCCTGCGGCAAGCCCCTGCGTCGCCTATTTTGGGGGGAATGGGGGCGTGGCGGCCGGGGCAGCTGCTCTTCGCGGGCTTCGAGGGCACACGAGCCCCCCGCGACCTGCTCGGGCTCGTGCGGGAAGGGCGGGTGGGCGGAGTGATCCTCTTCGCGCGCAACCTGGAGGGACCGGAGCAGGTCCGCCAGCTGGTGGCTGAATTCCACGCCTCGGCGCCCGCCGCTCACCCACTGATGGTCGCCATCGACCAGGAGGGCGGCCGGGTCCAGCGGCTGCGCGCTCCGTGGACGGAATGGCCTCCGATGCGCACCGTGGGTGAGCACGACCGGCCGAGTCACACACGCGCTCTCGGCACGGCCCTCGGCCGTGAACTGGCCGACCTCGGTATCGGCCTCGACTTCGCTCCCGTGGTCGATGTCGATACCAACCCGGACAACCCGGTGATCGGAGATCGCAGCTTTGCCGGCACGGCCGAAGCAGTTGGACGCCACGCAGCGGCGCTGATCGCTGGACTCCAGGGGACTGGAGTCGCGGCCTGCGCCAAGCACTTCCCCGGGCATGGCGACACCCAAGTCGACAGTCACAAGGAACTGCCACGCGTCGCCCACGCAATCGAGCGGCTGCGGGCGGTCGAGCTTCCGCCGTTTCGAGCCGCCATCGAAGCCGACGTGGCGAGCGTGATGACGGCGCACGTCGTCATGGAGGCACTCGACCCGGAGCTCCCGGCCACGCTGTCGCCGAAAGTGCTCGGCCTACTGCGCCATGAGATCGGCTTCGACGGAGTAGTGTTCAGCGACGATCTCGAAATGGCGGCCGTGGCAAATCACCACACCCCGGGCGACGCGGTGCGGCTGGCGCTCGAAGCCGGCTGCGACGCTCTGCTCACTTGTTGCCGAACCGACGTGCGAAACGCCACACTCGCCGCGCTCGAGGCCCTGCCCGATCGCCTGCTCGAGCATCCGGCGCGGCGCATCGCCGCGCTCAAGGCGCGCTACGGCGGCGGCACGAAGTCATCCGACGTACTGCCGCCGTACGCCGCGCACACCGAGCTCGCCTCACAGCTATCTGGCTGACTCCCGGTCGAGTTCGGACTCTGGCCCTCGACTGCGCGGTGCTTGCACCGTTTGTCGTGTATCGCTGCGACCGGAGGCCGTCTGTGTCGATTGAACCCCACGTGAACCGGCTCGAATATCTCGACGAAGAGCTCGAAACCATCCTCACGTCCTTCGGCTGCAACTGCGTCTGTACCGAGAAAGGCCTCCGCGACCGCTACGAGAAGGCGAAGCGCGAGCAGTGGAACGCAACCGAGCAACTCGCATGGGACCGTGGATCGACGCCAAGCACTGCACCGGAACACAGACCATGAACGAGGCGCGTCACGTGGCCTTCGGCATGCTCTCGCTCTCCGAGTACACGCTTGCACGGTGCATTCGAAAAGCTCGAGATCATCGAGTTCCAGAATTCCGATCCGGAGCACCAGGACCGGGAGCTCGGACTCGCCCGCACGCCCGGGTTCTCATTGTAAAGCGGCCGCAATACCCGTAGGCTGCGGCCGCGACGCGCGCCATGCTTCCCGAGTTCATCAACGCAGCCCTGTGTCTAGCGGTCCTCGCGTCGGCGGCGACCTGCATCGCTGGCGCCTTGTCGGAACGAGCCTCTCTCGTCTACGTATTCAAGCCGCTCACGATGCTGCTGATCCTGGCGATCGCCGTGCAGCCGAGCGTCAGTACGCCGCCCTCCTACCGCGCGCTCGTGGTGGCCGGACTCACCTTTTCTCTCGCGGGGGACGTCTTCCTCATGCTGCCGCGGGAACGCTTCACCGCCGGACTCGCGAGCTTCCTCGTGGCCCACCTGCTCTACCTGGCCGCCTTCGCCACCAAGGGCCCAATCGCCGCGCTGCTCCCGTGGGCGATCTTCGCCATTCCGTTCTACGGGCTCCTGCATCCGAAACTCGGTCGGATGCGCTGGCCGGTCGCCGTGTACGTGACCGCCATCGTCGCCATGGCCTGGCAGGCGACGACTCGCTGGCTCGCCTTGGACCAGTACGGCGCCCTGCTGGCCCTGCTCGGCGCAGGTCTCTTCGTCTTCTCCGACGCGGCGCTGGCGTGGAACCGCTTCCGCCACGCCTTCGCGAAATCGCCGGCAGTCGTGCTTTCGGCGTACTTCGTCGGACAGTGCCTGATCGCGCTCTCCGTTGGAGCAGGTGAAGCCCTGGTGAACTGGAGCACCCGGTGAGCGCGATCCACGACTTCCTGCAACTCCGATGACCGTCACCCGCCTGGGCAGCGCGATCGTCTTTCCGCCGCCCGAGGAGGCGGAACCCAACGGCCTGCTCGCCGTGGGCGGAGACCTCTCGCCCGAGCGCCTGCTCCTAGCCTACTCACTCGGCATCTTTCCGTGGTACGAAGACGGGCTCCCGATCCTGTGGCACTCGCCGGATCCGCGCATGGCACTTCGCCCGCCGGACCTGCACCTGACGCGCAGCCTGAAACGGGCGCTTCGCGGCAAGCGCTACCTACTGTCGGCCGACACCGCCTTCGAGCGCGTGGTGCGGCGATGCGCCGAGATCTCGCGTCCCGGCCAGCAGGGCAGCTGGATCACCCACGAGATGATCGGCGCCTACGTGCGCCTGCACGAACTCGGCTTTGCCCACTCGATCGAGGCCTGGCTCGGAGACCAGCTTGCGGGCGGGCTCTACGGCGTCGCTCTCGGAAGCTGTTTTTTCGGCGAGTCCATGTTCGCGGAGGCCGACGACGCGTCGAAGGTGGCCTTCGCAACGCTCGTGCATCAGCTCGAACGCTGGGAGTTCACGATCGTCGACTGCCAGGTGTACACCGAACACCTGGAACGCTTCGGTGCGACCGAGTGGCCGCGCCCGCTATTTCTAGAGGAGCTCTCCGCCGCGCTTCGCACCGACACCCGCCGCGGGCCGTGGCAAGTCGATTCGGACCTGGCTGGGAAGTGCTCCTGAGCCCCGGCCCGCGCGGACGACGCTCGCGTTTGACGCCCCGGGATGCGCTGCGTAGCATCGACATAAGAAAAAACCTTTCGAAAACTGAAGGTTGAACGCATGAAGAGGGCCGACGCGTCGGCGCAACGGCGTACCGACTGGGGCCGCGCGACACCGCTCGAAATCGCAGCCGACGCGGTGGCGATCGCGGGAGTCGGTGAGGCCGACCACTCGAAGGCCTCCGGCCGCAGCTTCACGGAGATCTCGGCCCAGGCAATCGAGCGGGCGCTCGAAGACGCAGGGCTGGCCCCCGAGGAGGTGGACGGCCTCTGCTATAGCGCCAGCATGGGTGCGCGCTTCGGCGCAGACGACTTCCACGCGCACTTTGGTACGAACCACGAGATCTTCGAGTCACCGCACGGCGGCGGTGCGGTCTGGGCGGCAACGGCACCCGTCGTCGCAGCAGAAGCCTTTCGCAGCGAGAACGTGCGACACATGGTGAATGTATTCGGCGTGTCGTGGGCTACCGACCGCGGCAAGATGACCGGGGGGCCTGGCGAGTTCCACGCGCACGAACCCTTCAAGAAGAGCTTCGAGGTCCCCTTCGGCTGGTTCCCGCAGCCCGTCTACTTCGCGACGATCGCGCGTCGGCATAGCTTCGAGTACGGCACGAAGCCCGAGCAGCTCGGCGCGATCGCGGTCGCGTGCCGCCGGCACGCGAACCTGCATCCGGGCGCCGTGATGCGCGAAAAACCTCTCAGCCTCGAGGATTACATGGCGCGCCCGATGCTGGTGGACCCGCTGCGCATGGAGGACTGCTGCTTGATCTCGGACGGCGGCGGTGCCTACGTGATGACGACGCCCGAACGCGCTCGAGACCTGCGCAAGCCCCCGGTACTGGTGGCCGGTGTGGGCGAAGGCCATTCTGGAGCCGGCACCTACTGGAGCCAGCAGGGAGACTTCACGGCCACGCCGCAGGTCTTCTCGGCGCCAGCCGCATTCGAGATGGCCGGCCTCATACCCGCGGACGTGGACCTGCTCACGCTCTACGACCCGTTCACGATCGTGGCACTGATGCAGATCGAGGACATGGGTTTTTGCGAGAAGGGCGCGGCGGGCTCGTTCGTGGAAGGCCGTGCCCTGCACTTCGATGGGGGCGTGCTCCCATACAATACGCACGGCGGACTTCTTTCCCACTCGTACGTGCTCGGCATTTCGCACGTCATCGAAGTCGTGCGCCAACTGCGCGGTGAGGGCGCCGCGCAGGTGCCCGGAGCCGAGGTCGGCGTCTACGGAGGCTACACCGGCGCGAGTGCGAGCACTCTGGTCCTGAGGCGCGACCGGTGAACCTTCCCTTCCCGTTCCCGGACACCGAATCGCCGCAGACGCGTCCTTTCTGGGAGGCCGCTGCCCGGGAAGAGCTGGCGCTTCCCCGCTGCAACGCCTGCGGTCAAATCAACTGGTACCCGCCCAAACGTTGCCGAGCCTGTGACGCCGACGCCTTGGCCTGGACAGCGGTTTCCGACCGCGCAACGCTCTTCTCCTGGTGTGTCGTCGAGCGCGCGTGGGTGAAGGCGTTTGCGGGCCACGCGCCCTACGTGACCGGGCTAGTGGCCCTGGACGAGGATCCGGCCGTCCGGCTCGTGACCCGGATCGTCGACTGCGAGCCCGCGGCGCTGCGCATGGAGATGCCGCTGCGCGCCGTCTTCCGGCCACTGCGCTTCGACGGGGTATCGGGCGAAATCGTTGCACCCCTTTTCAGGCCCACGGAGGGGACAGAGAGCGCGAAATGAGCGGGCGTCCCCGGAGCTTCTCGAGCACCGCCGATCCGACCCGCGGCTGCGCTGCGCGCGCAAACGAGCCGACCGGCCCTCGGCTGCGCTGCGCGCGCAAACGAGCCGACCGGCACGCGGCTGCGCTGCGCGCGCAAACGAGCCGACCGACACGCGGCTGCGCTGCGTGCGCAAACGAGCCGACCGGCACGCGGCTGCGCTGCGTGCGCAAACGAGCCGACCGACACGCGGCGGGAAGGCGCGCCCACGGAGGGGAAGGCGCGCCCACGGAGGGGAAGGCGCCGTGAACGAACAAAAGGAATTCGGATGCGACCGCTTCCTCGGCCTACTGAAGGATCCGGCGCGGCGTCTGCTCCACGACAACGGCAGGGCGCCCCGCGGACTCGACGATGGGCCGGCGCGCCTACCGGACCACTAGCCTGGCCGCGTCGCGTCGCATCCCGGCGTTGGAGGGCTTGCGCGGCGTTGCCGCGACGATCGTCGTGGTGCGTCATACGACGAATGCCGTCACCATGCCGGTGGACGCACGCCGGGCACTGCTCGAGGGGCCGTGGGCTCCGTTGCTCGACGCCCAGGGCGCGGTGACGCTCTTCTTCGTGCTCTCGGGCTTCGTGCTGGCGGGCTCAGTCGCACGCGGCGGCGGACGCCTGGGCCTGCTCCAGTTCTGGGTGAAGCGTATCTTTCGCATCCAGCCGCCCTACATGGCCGCGCTGCTCGCGACCTGGGCCGCCAGCTTCGCGTACGCCGTCCCAGACGCGGCGGCCCCCTTCACGAACTGGCTGCGCTGGCTCGCCAGTATTCACCTCGCGCCCTCCGCGCTCTTTGCAAGCCTGCTCTATCCAGGCAGCGCCGGCGACCAGCTCGTCGTGGGGTGGACCCTCGGGGTCGAGATGAGCTGGTCGCTATTGCTGCCTCTGCTCTGGATCGTGGCGAGGACGACACATTGGGGCGTGGCGCTCGCCTTGGCGGCGGTGCCGCTCGGACTCTCCGGCATGCCGATGTGGCTGCTCTACGGCGTCGACTTCGCACTGGGCGTGGCGCTCTGGAGGGAGCGCGAGCGGATCCGCGCATGGTTGGGCGCGCTACCCGCGGCGGCGAGCGCGGGCCTGTTCACCCTGGCACTCGTGCTGCTCTCGAGTCCCCTCTGGCTCGGCTGGCACGTGCCGTCGCGGGGTGTACTCGAACCGAACGTGCTGAGCACCGGCGCCATCGCCCTGCGCGCACCGGGCGCGGCGCTTCTCATCGCGCTGGCACTCGGGTTCGCCCCCTGGCGCCGCGTGCTCGAGACCCGGCCCGCACTCTTCCTGGGACGCATCTCCTACAGCCTCTACCTGCTGCACATCGGAGTATTGTTGCTCTGCACACGGCTCATCGCGCCGGCCTCGGCCGCGAGCGGGCTGCTGCTCGTCGGCGCGGTGCTCGCGCTCTCGATCGCAGCTTCCCTGGCTTTCCACCGGCTGGTCGAACGTCCTTCGGTCGCGCTGGGCAACAGCCTCTGCGAGATGCTCGCCGCCCGGCTCGGCGGCAAGGCCCTGCGCTCGACGCCTCCCGACTGATCGAGCCGCGGGCCGCTAGAAGAGCGGCGACCAGCGGGCCGTCCGCAACAGCTTGCTCTCCCAGCGGTCGCGAACGGCCAGCGCATCGTGCATCCACGCCCCGGGCTGCTTGTAGCGGTCCGGCACCTCGCGGCCGATGAGCGGCACGAGCGCCTTCGGCTGCACCACCTTCTGCCACAGCACGATCTCACACCGGCGCCCGGCGCCGTGCGCGGTGCGGAAGCTGGCCTGGATCTCCAGGATCGCCGTCCCCTCGTCGGAGTGCCGCTCCATCTCGGCGGCGTAGTGGGAGCCCGACTTCTCTACGTACTCGGCCAGCTTCCCCTCGTGGGGCCAGACGGTGTCTTCCATGAAGATCGCGGATTCGCGCTCCGCCGGCTCGGTCGGAACCGACCCCAGGTCAACCTCCTGCAGGGGCGACCAGGGCAGCGGAACGAGCAGCTTCGCGGTGGCGTCGTGGCGCAAGTCATCGACGCGCTCCGCCCAGTCCCGGAGATCGCCGCCGTGCAGCCGCCGGTGCAATCGCTCCCACGCCGCGCCGTCGCGCAGCGCCGTCACCGTCACCACGTTGTAGGAGACACCGGTCCCGTGGGCGTGGTGCAGGAAGTAGAGGAGGCGCGCATCGTCGCTGCCGGCGAGCGCCGGCAGCAAGCGATCGCGGAAGGCCGCTTCGAAGGCCCCTTCCTGTGACCCGACCACTTCGTGCACTTCGTGCAGGAAGAGCATCAGCCAAACTCTGCCAGCAGCGCCGTGCGATCCGCGTCGAGCCCGGGCGCCGGTTCCCGTGTCGTCGGGTCGTCGGTCTCCGAGAGCTTGATCGGGTTTCCAGTCAATTCGAACCCTCCGGAGCGCACCACCATATTTCGCGCACGCACCTGCGGGTCCTCGAGCACCTGCGCTACGTCGTTCAAGGGTCCGCAGGGCACTCCGGCGTCCAACAGGCGCTCGAGCCAGACCGCGACGGGCTCCGCGGCCAGCGTGTCCTCGAGCGTCGCGGCGAGTTGCTCGACGTTTTCCATGCGCGCGTCGTTGCTCGCAAAGCGTGGCTCGCGTGCGAGTTCGGACCTGCCCACTGCGCCGCAGAGTTTTTCGAACAGAGCGTCGTTTCCCGCAGCTACGACGACGAAACCGTCGGACGCAGCCAGCGCCTGGAAAGGCGCGATCGAGGGGTGGCGAGTGCCGAGCGGCCCCGGCACCACGCCGCTGACCCGGTAGCGGGCGATCGCATTCTCGAGAACTGCCACCTGACAGTCGAGCATGGCTACGTCTACGCGGCGCCCGGCCCCCGTTCGAGCGCGCTCGAGCAGCGCTGCCTGGATGCCCACCGCGGCAAACAGTCCCGCGTTGATGTCACCGAGGGAACTCCCCACCCGCGAGGGCGGCCCCCCGGACGGCCCCGTCAGGCTCATCATCCCGCCCATCGCCTGCACGATCACGTCGTACGCCGGACGCTCGGCATAGGGTCCCGTCTGGCCAAAGCCCGAGACCGAGGCCACGACCAGCCGCGGGTGGCGCGCGTGGAGCGTCTCCCAGCCGTAGCCGAGGCGCTCGATCACTCCGGGACGGAAGTTTTCGACGAGCACGTCGGCGCGCGATACGAGCTGCTCGAAGACGGCGCGATCACCCGCTTCCTTCAGGTCGAGAGCAATCGATTCCTTGCCGCGATTGAGCGAAGCGAAATAGGCCGACACGCCTTCCATGAAGGGACCGATGCGGCGCGCGTCATCGCCCGCGGGCGGCTCCACCTTCACGACCCGCGCGCCCAGGTCGGCGAGCAACATGGTGCAGAAGGGTCCGGCGAGCACGCGGCTCATATCCACGACGAACGTGCCGGTGAGGGGGCCCGGTACGGGCATGGTGGCTTCACTGCGCGGCTTCGCGCCGCCCCCGCATGCCGTCGAGCTCGGTGCAGAGCGCTTGGGGCACGCGACTCCCGGATACCGCGTAGTCGTCGCAAATCCCGGGCAGTTTGGAGAGCCAGCCATCGTCCCGGGCCGTGCCCGATACGTTGCGCGGCGCCAAGCGCTTCCTGTCGAGCAGCGCATTGCCCCCGCAGCCCGAGACGAAATTCCAGATCTCTCGGGTCTCGGCCCAGTCTACGTCTGCCGGGTCAGAGAACACGCGGTAGCCGTCGGATCGCTGCTTCGGGTCGAGGGGTCGGGCCGTGCCGCGCTCCACCACGAGGCGGACCCAACGCCGATACGCGGCGCCCGATCCGTCGCAGCAGTACGCATTCTCGGGTTGGCAAAGTTCCGAAATTTCGGTCCCCCGCGAGCGCAGCTCGGGGCGACTCGTCTCGGCTCCCATCGACGCGTTCTCCCCCGAATACGAGACGGGACCCCGCGAGCGGGAAAGTATAGGCGCGATTCGGGGACTGTGGACCCGGTGTCGCCCCGGGAGCGACGCCGCGTCCGCGGGGGCCAGCGTCCGGCGTGGCAATCGCCGATGCGGACACCGGCTTCGCGGCGAGGGCGCAGCCCGCGCAGGCGACGCCCCCGAGCACGCACCCAGATCGCGAGAGCGCCGGCTCAGGTCGCATAGGAGACGATGGCACCCACCACCCCTCCCAGCAGAAGCACCGCGTTCGAGAGCACCGTCAGCAGAAAACCCGGTCCCCGGTTTGCCGGGTCGACCCAGTAGGCTCGCGCGTAGAGATAGCGGCCCAGGATGAAGACGAGGCCGACCCCCGCTGCTGCGATCCCATCCACATAGAACCCGAAGAGAAGCATGGAGGGCACGAAGACCACGAGCTGCTCGATCGTATTGTATTGCACTCGCAGAGCCCGCTCGAACTCCGGATCTCCGGACATCGCCGGCGCCGCGACGTCGCTACGGCCGCGCACCTGCCCGCACCGCATCGAGAACCACACATACTCCATCAACGCGAGACCGATCACGACGGCGACGAGCTGCAAGGAAACCTCCGGGGGGTGCACCCCGGTCGTAACACGCGCGGCAGCAAGCTTTCAATGGAAAGCTGAGCCGAGTTCCCGGATGTGAGATGCCGGGACAGAGTATGGATCGCGAACGGCTCCTCGCGGCTTTCCGGCTCCAGAGGCGCCCTAGTCGGGATTCGGCCCGGCCTTCGCATTCGCAAATCGCCCGCGCGGGCTCACGGTTCCCGGCGCTTCGGGCGAACCAGGCCCTCCTGGACCACCGATGCGACCAGCGTTCCCTCGCGGCTGAAGATGCGACCGGTCGAAAAGGCCCGAGCGCCGCTCGCCGAGGGGCTTTCCTGCACGTAGAGGAGCCACTCGTCCGCGCGGAGCGCGCGGTGGAACCACAGGGCGTGGTCCAGGCTCGCCACTTGTTGACTTCCGTCGAACCACGAGATCGCGTGGGGCAGCATCGCCGTGTCGAGGAGCGTCATGTCCGAGGCATAGGCCACGACGCATTGATGGATCAACGGGTCCGCCGGCAGCCTGCCGTTCGCCTTGAGCCAGACCATCAGGCGCGGCGGCAGTTTCACCGGAGAGACGAGGTCGACCTCCGTCACGTAGCGACTCTCGACTGCCTGCTCGCGTCGGAGCCAGGCGCTCTCGGCGGCGTTGCGCGCTCTCTCGGCCGCGTTGCGTGCGCGCTCGGCGGCGTTGCGCGCGCGCTCGGCCAGCGGCGCCATGCGTTCTGTCATGCTCATCAGCGTCTCGGGGTCCGGGACGTCGGGCATCTCGTCCTGGTGCTCGAGGCCCGTCTCCGGCCGGTGGAAGGACGCTTCCATGTGAAAAATCGCGCGCCCGTGCTGAACGGCGACGACGCGCCGGGTGGTGAAGGCGCGCCCGTCCTTGGTGCGGTCGACCTCGTAGAGAATGGGCTTTCTCGGATCGCCCGGCCGCAGGAAATAAGCGTGAAAGGAGTGGGCCTGCTCACCCTCACCGGGTGTCGTGCGGCCGGCGGCGACAAGGGCCTGTCCCAGGACCTGGCCGCCGAAAACACGCTGGGAACCGTCTTGCGGGCTCTGGGCCCGGAAGACGTTCACCTCGAGATCTTCGAGATCGAGGAGCGCCAATAATTGGTCGAGGGCGAGCTGCATGCGCGCGAAGCATAACGCGGCCGCCGACGGCCGGCGCACTGGAACGGGAACACCGGTGGAAGCCGGACGGCCAGGACGTGCTACATGAGCGCCATGGTGTCTCCCGCGCGAGCCCTGCGCCGGCTGCTCGAAAAGCCCGGACTGCGGATCATGCCCTGTTGTTTCGACGCGCTGTCTGCGCGCCTGGTGGAGCGCGCGGACTTCGAACTCACCTTCATGAGCGGCTTTGCGGTGTCCGCGGCGCGCGGCGGGCTCCCGGACACGGGGCTCCTCTCCTACGGTGAGATGGTTTCCCAGGGGCGCGACATCTGCGCCGCGGTATCGATTCCGGTGATCGGCGACGCCGACACCGGCTACGGAAACCCGGTCAACGCCAAGCGCACCGTGCGCGGCTACGCCCAGGCGGGCTTCGCATGCGCGATGATCGAGGACCAGCTCGCACCCAAGCGCTGCGGCCACACGCAGGGCAAGGAGGTGGTGCCGCGCGAAGAGGCGCTGGCGCGCGTCCGCGCCGCCGTAGACGCCCGGGAAGAGGGCGCGGAGATCCTGATCATGGCGCGCACAGACGCCCGCGCGCCGCTCGGCTTCGACGAGGCGCTGTGGCGGGTGCGTGCCTTCGCGGATCTCGGAGCCGATATCGTCTTTCTCGAAGCGCCGCAGAGCGAGTCCGAACTGGAGCAGACCTGCCGCGACGTTCCCGCCCCCGGCATGGCCAACCTGGTCGAGGGCGGCGAGACACCGCTGCTCCCGCCCGCCCGGCTCGAGGAGATGGGGTTCAAGATCGCCGCCTATCCGCTGACACTTCTTTCTTCCGCGGCAGCGGCGATGCGGGAAGCGCTCGAGGCGCTGCGCGCCGGAGAGCGCACCCCTCGCATGCTCGATTTCGAGGCATTGCGCGAACTCGTCGACTTCGACGGCTACGACCGCGAGCGCGCCCGCTACGACCCCGGCGCGCCGGCGCCCCGCCGCAAGAGCTCGGCGTAGAACGACGCGCCCCGGACCAGGTCTGCAGCGGCGAGGCGCTCGTCGGTCCCGTGCAGCAGCCTCATGGAATCCGCATCGAGACGGAAGGGAAGGAAGCGGTAGACGTTCTGCGTCAGGCCGCCGTAGTGACGCGCATCTGTTCCACCGAGCACGAGGTAGGGAACCACCACGGCACCCGGAAAGACGGACCGGATACACCGGGCAAGCGTAGTGAAGGCCGCTCCATCGACGGGCGACACGGCGCTCGGGTTGCGCGGCGGGCTGCGCACGCCGACCTGCAGGCGAATTCGCTCGTTTGCGACGACGCGGCGCACGTGGTCGCGGACCGTCTCGACACGGTCGTGGGGGTGGATCCGGAAGTTGACGATCACGCGCCCGTTGGGCGGCAGAATGTTCTCCTTCACCCCGGCGTCGAATATGGTGACGGCGGTCGTGGTGCGCTGCATGGCGTCGAGCTGCGGGATGCCGTCGAAGACCCTCTCGAGCACCGGATCGAAGAGCCACCGGTTGGCCAATACGACTCGAAAGCCAAAGGGAAGCTCGGGAGTGAAGTGATCGAGAAAGGCGTCGGTCGTGCCGTCGAAGCCGGCCGGAACCGGGTTGCCCTCGAGGGCGACCACGGCGCTCGACAGATCCCCGATGGCCGTGTGGGGCGGCGGCACGGAGGAGTGTCCGCCCGGCGCTTCGAGGTCCAGCGCGATCGACACCGAGCCCTTTTCGGCAATTCCCACCACGGCAACGTCGCGCTCGAGACCGGGCAGGAACCCCCCGGCGACCGCACCGCCCTCGTCGAGCACCCAATCGAGAGAGACTCCGCGCGAGGACAGCCGCGCTGCGATCGCAGCGGCTCCCTCGTCTCCCCCGATTTCTTCATCGTGACCGAGCGCGAAGTAGACCGTGCGCTCGGGCTGGAAGCCCTCGGCCAGTAGCGCCGTGGCGGCCGCAAAGAGCGCCACGATACTGCCCTTGTCGTCGATCGCGCCGCGGCCCCAGACCACGCCGTCTCTCACCACGCCGGCGAAGGGCGGGTGTGTCCAGTCCTCATCGTTGGCCGCCGGAACCACGTCGAGGTGGGCCGCCAGCAGAATCGGGCGCAGGCTCGGATCTCGGCCCCGCCAGGTGTAGAGCAGGCTCCAGTCTGCCACGCGCTCGCGATCGAGCTCCGCGTGGAGTTCCGGGAAACGCGCGGCCAGGTAGGCGTGGGTCCGGGCGAAGGCGCCGCCGTCGAAATCCGCGGGGTCCTGGGGGGAGATGCTCGGGATCCCGACCAGCCCCGCGAGGGTGCGGGCCGCGCTCGCGGCGTCGATGGCGAGGGGATCCGCAGGGATCACGTCCACCTGCCGGGACTCGACGCTCCAGGCGCGGGCCAAGAGCACCAACGAGAGCAGGACAACCGCCGCCAACAGACCGAGCAGAATGCGTTTCAACGATGTCCCCCGCACCGCGGACGCCAACGGACCCGCTCCAGGTCGATGCGTCCGCCGGCGTCAAAGCCCACACCCTCGCGCTCGAGACGGCGGCGCTGTTCGTATTCGTGTCCGCTGGCCCGCGCACTCAGCCCGCCGCGGGCATTCACGACGCGCTGCCACGGTACCCGCGTGCCGGAACTCAGCGCGTGCAGCGCCCAGCCCACCTGGCGGGCCTGGCCCGGAAGCCCCGCCACCTCGGCCACCTGGCCGTAGGTCGCGACCCGGCCCGTCGGAATCCGACGCACTACGGCATAGATCCGGTCCCAGGAACTGCGGGCGGCGGCCACGGCCGCGCATTGTATCCTCGCCGGAGTCGGAGGTGTCCCCCCATGAACGTGTTGCGAATCGAACGGGATGGCGAGCTGGCGACAGTCGTGCTGAACCGGCCCGAGGCCCTGAATGCCCTCTCCAACGCACTCTGCGACGCGATCGTCCATGCCTTCCGCGAGCTGGCCGACGACGGCGGCGTGCGCGCCGTCATCCTCACTGGCGAAGGACGGGCTTTCTCCGCAGGCGTCGACCTGAAGGAGCTCTCCGACCCGAATCGAAAGCCCGCAGAGTTTTCTCCCGGCCAGATGATCGATGCGGTTCGGAATTTCCCCGGGCCGGTGATCGCGGCGGTCAACGGCTTCGCCATCACCGGCGGCTTCGAACTCGCGCTCGGCTGCGACCTCATCCTCGCGTCGAGCGAGGCGCGCTTCGCCGACACCCACGCGCGCGTGGGCATCCTGCCGGGCTGGGGGCTCAGCCAGAAGCTTCCGCGGCTGATCGGTATCGGGCGCGCGAAGGAACTCTCCTTCACCGGAAACTACCTGGAAGCGGAACAGGCCGCAGCGTGGGGGCTCGTGAACCGCGTCACCGCACCCGACGAATTGCTGCCGGCGTGTCGCGCGCTGGCCAATGACATGCTTTCGTGCCAGCCCGACTCGCTGCGCGGCTACAAGAAACTGATCGACGAGGGCTTCGCGATGAATTACGGAGACGCTCTCCGTCACGAGGCACATGTTTCGCGCTCTTCGATGAACGAAATTCGGAGCAAAGACGTCGCGGATCGCCGCGAGAGTGTCCAGCGGCGCGGGCGCGACCAGGCAGACGGCTAAGACCCGCGGTGGCCCCGAAGCTCGTCCTCTACGGTCCGGCGCAGGCGCCCTACACCGAGAAATGTCGGCGGGGTCTCATTCTGAAGGGCCTCGACTTCGAGCTGCACGAACCCGGATGCCCCGAAGACTTCAAGCGCTGGAACCCGGAGACCGGACTCCTTCCGGTGCTCACCATCGACGCTGAGCGCATCATCGACTCGACGCAGATCCTGCTGCACATCGACGCCCTGGCGCCCAAGCCGCCCCTGCTCTCCGCGGATCCGACGGTAGCCGAGCAGCAGCGCCACCTCGAAAACTGGGCCGACGAATCGTTTTTGTACTACTTCCAGCGCTGGACCGCTCTCGAGCAGGGACGCGCGTCCGAAGCGCCGACGCGCCGGCCCTCGTCTCGCTTGCTGCGCCTCGCCGCGTGGCTGCGAGCGGGCGGCACCTGGGAGCGACCGCATACGGCGATCCTGCGCAGTATCGACAGCCGGCTCGCAGACCTGGTGAACTTCCTCGGCTCACGGCGCTTCTTCTACGCCGATGCACCGAGCATCGCCGACCTCGCGGTGTACGGCATCCTCTTCACCCTGCGCAACGATGCGATTCCCGGTGCCTCGCCGCTGCTCACGCGCCGGCCGGCGCTGGTGGCCTTCATGGCTCGGGTCGAGGAGGTAAGCGGCGGGTGACCCGGGCGGAAAAGGCCGAACGGATCCGAAAGATCTTCGACTCGCTCTACCCGGAGCTCGAGGTGCCGCTCCGCCACGAGGACCCCTACACGCTCTTGGTGGCGGTTCTGCTCTCGGCCCAGTGCACCGACGTGCGGGTCAACGAAATAACACCCCGCCTGTTCGCGAAGGCGTGCACGCCGGAGGCAATGGCAGGACTTCCGCTGGCCGAGATCCGCCGAATCGTGACGCCCTGCGGCCTCGGACCCCAGAAAGCCAAGGCGATCAGGCAACTCTCGAAGCTCCTGATCGCCGAGCACGGCGGGCGAGTGCCGCAGAGCTTCGAGTCGCTCGAAGCGCTGCCCGGCGTCGGGCACAAGACGGCCAGCGTCGTCATGGTGCAAGCCTTCGGCGAGCCAGCCTTTCCCGTCGATACCCACATCCACCGCCTCGCCGCACGCTGGGGACTGTCGAGCGGCCGGAACGTGGTCCATACCGAACGCGACCTGAAATCACTCTTCCCGAGGCAGACCTGGGGACGCGTCCACCTCCAGTTCATCACCTTCGGGCGCGAATACTGTCCGGCCCGAGGCCACGACCTCTCGACCTGCGCGATCTGCTCCTGGGCGGCCACGAAGAAGCGCATCCGGCACGAGGCGCAAAAGCGCTAGCCGCTACGTCCCCACCCGGACCAGGCGAAAGAGCGGCCCTTCGGGATCCCGCTGCTTCGTGAGGTCGACCTCTCCGTAGATGGCCCAGAGATCGTCACCCTTCGGGTCGCAGAGGACGTGCGCCACGTCGAAGCAGCGCGGGCCCGCCTCGGCGATCCGCGTCAAGTTCGCCTGACGCGAGCGGGGTGTCACGTCGATACCTCCGAACTCCGCACAGAACGGAGCAAGCGCCTCCTCGAGACCCGCCGCGTCCCAAACCGGCTCTCCGTCGCTCCGCAACCGGCGCAGCGCCGCCGCGTAGTCCCGCGCCGCCAGGTCGCGAACCAGCGAATGGAGTTCGGCACGCACCCGGGCGGCCAGGGCGCGCGGCTCGGCAGAGAGGTCGAAGGGACGCAGCCCCGGGCCACCCGGCGCCACCGCATCCGGCGCTGGCTCCAGCAACGTCTCCCAGGCCTCGACCAGACTCGAGTCGACGTCGGAGAGCAGCGTGCGCAAATAGGCAACGGCGTCGTAGAGCGCGTCGGTCTTGTGGGCCTCGGGCACGTTGCGCACCAGGGTGCCGTGCACCTGCGACAGATACCGGAGCAGGAGGCCCTCGCTGCGCGCGATCCCGTACTCCTTCACGTAGTCGACGAAGTCGCGCCAGCCCTCGAGCATCTCGCGGGCCACGCCCTTCGGGCGCACGTCGTCCTCGCCGACCCAGGGGTGCACCTCGCGAAAGAGCCGGAAGGTCTCCTCGATGTAGGCCTCGTCGGGTTTCGGCCAGCCCACCTCGTCGAGCTTCGCGATGCGCTCGTCGTAGGGCACGCGCTGCCTCTTCAACTCGGCGAGGAGTTCCCGCTTCCGCTTGCCCCGCTGCGCCAGCAGGATTGCGAACGGATTGTCCTGGATCGCCTCGGCCAGGCTCACCACCTCGAGCCCGTGGCTCGGCGAATCCGGATCGAGGCCCTCGAGCGCCTCGAGCAGCCAGAGTGAGAGGTTGCGGTGCAGGCTGAAATCGATCTGAAGCTCCGGCGAAACGCGTGCGCGGCGCCGGCCGCTCTCTGCATCGAAAACCGTCTGCACCACGCCGGCGGTGTGCAGGCTGCGGAAGACCGTCGCGGCCCGGCGGCGGAGCAGGGCCCGGATCTTCTCGCTCTCGTGGGAGCGGTTGACCAGGTCGACGAGGGCCCGGTAGCCGTGATCCGGGTGGCCCTCCTCCTCCTCGCGCTGCAGGACGCTCACCACCATTCCGTGGGTCACGGCGAAGCGCGAGCGCAACGACTCGGGGGGCTTCTCGATCAGCTTTTCGAAGCTGTCGCGATTCCACGGCACGATGCCGCGCCCCGGCGGCCGCCTTTTCGGCGCACGGCGTCCACCTTTGCTGCGAGCGCGCAGGTTCTCGATCACGTGGTCGGGCGCCTGGCAGACGACAGCCCCGCGGTCGTCGAAGCCGCGGCGCCCCGCCCGCCCGGCAATCTGCTTGAACTCGCGCACCCGTAAAGCCGCCACCTTTTCGCCGTCGAATTTGCACAGCTGCGTGAAGAGCACCGTGCGGATCGGGACATTCACGCCCACTCCAAGCGTGTCGGTGCCGCAAACGACCTGGAGCAGACCCCGCTGCGCGAGCTTCTCGACGAGCAGCCGGTAGCGCGGCAGGAGCCCCGCGTGGTGCACCGCCACACCAAAGCGAAGGAAGCGCTGCAGATCCTTGCCGTAGGGCGTGTCGAAACGAAAATCGCCCACCCCGGCACTCACCGCGCGGCGCTGCTCTCGCGTGGCGAGGTTCGCGCTCGTCAACGCCTGGGCCCGTTCACCGCACTCACGCTGCGTGAAGCTCACGACGTAGACGGGCGTGAGACCCCGTGCCGCCAGGTCCTCGAGCGTCTCGTGGAGGGGAGTCTCCCGGTACTCGTAGTCGAGCGGCACGGGACGCACGTCCGAGTGGATGTGACGCACCTCCCGCCGTGTGCGTTCCTGCAGATGCGCCTCGATCACGGCCGTATTCCCGAGTGTCGCCGACATCAACAGGAACTGGGTGCCCCCCAGTACGAGGAGTGGGATCTGCCAGGCGGCGCCGCGGTCGCGGTCGTCGTAGTAATGGAACTCGTCCATCACCACGTAGGGCGCGTCAGCCGCCTCACCGCGACGCAGGCACATATTCGAGAGCACCTCCGCGGTGCAGCAGATGACGGGAGCATCGCGGTTCACGCTGGCGTCGCCGGTGAGCATGCCGACGTTCTCGGGGCCGAAGACCTCGCACCACTCGAAGAACTTCTCGCTGGCCAGGGCCTTGACCGGCGAGGTGTAGAAGGAGCGGCGGCCCTCGCAGAGCGCCTTGAAGTGGAGGGCCTGGGCCACGAGCGACTTCCCCGAACCGGTCGGTGTGGAGAGCACCACGTGCCGGCCGAGCGCGAGTTCGAGGAATGCCTCGTCCTGTTCGGCGTAGGGCTCGAGGCCGCTTTCGTGGACCCAATCGAGGAAGCGGTCGAGGATCTCTTCCGGTTCGCGGAGACCGCCCTCGGGAATGCGCGCATGAAGCGGCGACGGCACGGCCTGGCGTCACACGCGCCGGATCACGACGAGTCGCCCGACGAGTTCAGCGGGGGGTTGCGTCTGCGGCGGCTCGATGTCAATGCGCGAACCCACGCCCTGCACGGCGCGCAGACCCTCCGGCAACTCGACGAAGCCCTTCACCCGCAGCGCGCCGAGCGCCTCGAGTTGGGCGCGCAAGGCGTCCGGCTGCATTCCCGCGGGAATCGCGATCTCCTCGGCGTGGAAGCGCTCGTGCGTGTGGGGCGACGCGGGCGCTGCGGCGGCGCGGCGGCGAGCACGCAACTCGTGCGGATCCGGTGGGAAGAGAAGCTCGAGGTCGACTTCGCCGTGCACGGCGCGCAGGATCGGCGCCTCCGGCTCGAGTTCGCGCAGCCGCGCCTCGAGAGAATCCCAGTCGGCCTCGGGAACGCGGTCGATCTGGTTGAGCAGCAGCAGGTCGGCCGACGTCACCTGCTGCTCGAAAGTGCCCTCGATATCGCGCCCGGAGCGGAGCTGTTCGGCGTTGACGACCACCACGGCGGCGTCATCCGCAATCCACGTGCGCACCGGGTCGCGCCAGAAGTTCAACTGCGTGTCGTAGGGAAGGGCCACGCCCGAGGTCTCCACGACGATTCGGTCGGGATCGGCCCGCTCCCGCAGCATCTGGAGCGTGTCGACGAGTTGGTCCGACAGTTTGCAGCACACGCAGCCGCCGCGAAGTTCCACGTAGTCTTCGTCCAACGTCCCCAGTAAGGCCGCGTCGATCCCGAGCTCTCCGAACTCGTTCGAGACGACGGCCACGCGCACCCCGTTGGCCTGGGCATCGGCCAGGAGCCTTCGCACCAACGTCGTTTTCCCGGAGCCCAGAAAACCCGAGACGACGAGCACCGGAACCGGTCTGCCCTGGTTCAAGGAAGCGTGTCCTCAGCCCGCGTCGGGCTCGCTGCAGAGTTCCGCGCAGACCCCGAAATGGTCCGAGGGCCACGCGCTGTTGACCTCATCGTCGCACACGACACGGCAAACGAGAATCTGCCCGAGACCGCTGCGCAGCGGAAGCCCGGCGAAAACGCAGTCGATGCGCCGGCCCGGCTCGTATTCGAGAGCGGCATAGGAATTGGTATTCGACCATGTGCTCCCATGACCCGGCCCCCCGCCGTGCACCAGGCGTCGAGGAAGCAGACGCTTCGGCCCCGCCAGTCGGCCTGGCATCGGCGGGGCTATCGGTTCGCTCGGCACGCGCTACCCGAGATTCACAATCACGTTCTTCGTCTGGGTGTAGAGCTCGAGGGCGTGGCGCCCCATTTCGCGCCCGTAGCCGCTCTGCTTGTAGCCACCGAAGGGAGCCGCCGCATCGAAGACATTGTGACAGTTGATCCACGCGGTGCCGACACGCAGGCCCGCGGCCACCTTGTGGGCCTTCGCAATGTCGCGGGTCCAGACGCTGGCGGCGAGCCCGTAGGTGGTGTCGTTGCCGCGGCGGATCACCTCGTCGAGGTCGTCGAAGCTCTGGACACAGACCACGGGGCCGAAGATCTCCTCCCGCACGATCCGCATGTCGCTCTTTACATCGGAGAAGACCGTGGGCTGGATAAAGTGGCCGCTGTCGAGTCCGGCCGGCCGCGCCGAGCCGCCCGCGAGCACCCGCGCCCCCTGTTCGGAGCCCGAGTCGATGTAGCCGGTGACACGTTCGTACTGCTCCTTCGATACGAGGGGTCCCATGTCGGTCGCCGGGTCGAAGCCGTCGCCGAGCTTCGTGTTGCGTGCGATCTCGGACACGCGCTCGACGATCTCATCGCGCACCTTTGGCCCCGTGAACAGCCGTGAGCCGGCACAGCAACACTGCCCGTGGTTGAAGAAGATGGCGCCAGCAACTCCCGCCGCGGCGAGTTCGACGTCGGCATCGTCGAAGACGATGGCCGGGCTCTTGCCGCCGAGCTCGAGCGAGACGCGCTTCAGGTTGCCCGCCGAACTGCGCACGATCTCATGGCCCACTTCGGTGCTCCCCGTGAAGGCCACCTTGTCGACCCCCGGGTGCGCCGCGAGAGCAGCACCCGCGTCGCCGAAGCCGGTGACGACGTTGACGACACCTTCCGGAAATCCCACCTCGCAGATGAGCCTGGCGAGCAGCAGGGCCGAGAGCGGCGTCTGCTCCGCCGGCTTCAGCACCACGGTGTTTCCGCAGGCGAGGGCCGCTCCGAGCTTCCACGCGGCCATGAGCAGCGGGAAGTTCCACGGGATGATCTGGCCCACCACGCCGACCGGTTCGCGAAGGGTGTAGTCGAGGTAGGCGTTGCCATCGGGGGAGTTGATAGGAATCGTCTCTCCCTCGATCTTGGTGGCCCAACCCGCGTAGTAGCGGAAGTGGTCGACGGTAAGCGCCACATCGGCGGCCCGTGCCGTCGCGAGGGGCTTGCCGTTGTCGAGGCTCTCGAGTTGCGCAAACTCCTCGGTGTGGCGCTCGATGAGGTCCGCGAGCTTCCACAACAGCTGACTGCGTTCGGTGGGATTGGTGCGGCGCCAGGGGCCCGCCTCGAAAGCGTGGCGCGCGGCCTTCACCGCCGCGTTTACATCGGCCGCGCCTCCCTTCGCCACATTGGCAATCGTGTTCTCGTGCGACGGGTTCTCGACCGCGAAGCTCTCACCGCTCGCGGCGGGAACCCAGCGGCCTCCGATCAGGAGCTGGTGCTCCCCTTCGAGGAAGCTGCTGACAGTGTCAAGGATCTCGGGAATCGCTGCGGACATGGAGGACCTCCCTGCGTGGGCGGTCATTATGCCAGCAGCGACTCGGCTTCCGTGAGAAGTTCGCGCGCTCTGCCGGTGGGGGAGTGGAACGACCAGATGCCGAGCTTTACGGAAGTGAGCAGGCCCGCATCGCGGAGGACCTTCAGGTGGTGGGAGATGGTGGGCTGGGAAAGCTCGAAATGCTCCACGATGTCGCAGACACAGGTCGCCCCGGACTGGGCGGAGACGAGACGCAGGATCTCGAGCCGCGTCGGGTCGGCCAGAGCCTTGAATACGCCCACGAGCCGGCCGCGGCGGATTCTCTCGAGGGGCTCGATGGACCGCAGCGGGCAGCAGCCCTCGGGACGCGCGCGAAATGCCCGGGTCGAACTGGTCACGATAATATATTGACAGATTTCGATTCGATGTCTACTATCCATCGAAACTGATCGATGGCAACTCGGGAGCAGCCACCATGCGACTTCAACTCGCCCTCAACGTGAAGGACCTCGACGCGGCCGTGGACTTCTACTCGAAGATGTTCGGTGCGCCGGCGAACAAGCGGAAACCCGGCTACGCGAACTTCGCGATCGAGAACCCCCCGCTCAAGCTCGTGCTCTTCGAGTTGCCCAACGCGCCGGAGCGTCTCAACCACCTGGGTGTCGAGGTCTTCGAGGATGAGGACGTCTCCGCCGCAACCGAGCGGCTCGAAGCCGCCGGCATGGAGCACTCCATCGAAGACGAGACGACCTGCTGCTACGCCAAGGCAAACAAAGTCTGGGTGCAGGAGCCCGACGGCGCCCGCTGGGAGTGGTACCGGGTGCTCGAGGATTCTGAGACCTTCGGTCCCCCGGCGAGCCACGAAACGCCGCCTACTTCCTAGGCTAAACCCGAGGGCCTAGGCGAGACCCGAGAGCCCCCGGTGTTCTGTTGAGGGTGCGGAGGGACATCGGACGCACCGCGCAGGCGGTCAGTGGAAGGCCACGCTCAGCCTGACCAGGTGATTCATCCGATTCGGGTGTTTCGGTCTATCGATATATTGATTCAAATAGCCCAACTCGATGGTCGAGCCGAGTTCCGGCGCGAGGTTCCAGGCGACACCGATGAAGGCGCGGTTCTGACCGAAGCCGTCGTCGATGCCCCAGTCGGTGTCCTTCAAGTGGAAGAACATCTCGGCATAGGCTGCGATGCTGAAGGCCGATCCCCTGTACAGGGGATGCGCCACCTCGAACCTCTGGCGCAACCGGAGGCCGACATCCTCGCTTTTGACGCGGAAGCGTTGCTCCAAACGCGTGCGCCATAAACCCGTGAATGAGCCGAGCGATATGGACCACGTGAGCTGCTCCCAGACCTGATGCTCATTGGTGGACGGCACACCTGGGTTATCCGTCTGCATCCAGGTATAGCCGAGCCACACCGCAACTCCGTCGAAGATGCCCCAGCCCAAGGCCGGCCGGATGAGCGACTGGTTGTACCCGTCCGAGTCATCGAGAAAACGCACCTGCGAATCGAACCAATATTTCAGGTGGGTCAGCTTGGGGGAGACCCTTTCGAAATCGCCGGTCGCGCTGACGACGACCCAGCCACCGGCGTCCTGTACCAGCTCGGAACGGGCTGGAAACGCCGCGAGCGTCAAGAAAAAGACAGCCGAGAACACACGGCGGTGGGCCGAGCGGAGTTTCATGTCGTCGCTCCCGCTCTCATCAACGACGCGTCCTCAGTAAACTGGGACATGAACGTCCATGCAGACCCGATGTCTCCAAGATTATTCCGCCCCGCGGACGTCGACGCATGCCGCTGTTTCAGGAACTGCCCGGCCGGCCGGTGAAATCGGTGTCTTGAATACGCTCGGCTCGACCACTTCGTCGCGCTCAGCGATCCGTAGAGCGGCGTCCTTCAGAAGAGCCAATGCCTCTTGCTCATGGCGATTTTCGAAACCATAGGCAAACGGAAGTCGCCGATCCATCTCGAGGACGAGCGCCGGCTTAGCGAAGGCCCGCAATGCGATCGAGCGATGCCTCGATGTCGGCCGGATCGACACCGGGGATTTGTGCGCGCACGATCAAGTGCGTCATCCCGAAGCGCTCGCGGAGCGCTGCGATCCGGTCGCTGACGGCCGCCGGCTCGCCCACGATCGCCCAATCATCGACTTCGGCCAAGGCCATCCGCGAACGCAGCGTCGCGGAGGGGGCCTTTGCGAGTGCACGCATCTGGGACTCGAGCGCAGCGCTCACACGCGCCAGCGCGGCGACGCCGTCACCGATGAAGACGGTGCGCATGATCGGCACCTCGGCAGGCGGCTCGCACCCGGCGGCGTCGCACGCCTCGCGGTAACGCGTCAAGTTCTCGTCGAGCTTCGAGAGCGGCTCCATCGGCGACGCCAGGTAGGGAAGCGCAAGCCTGCCGGCCTGGGCCAAGGCCTTCGGGCCGAAGGCCGCGAGCCAGATCGGCGGGTGCGGCTTCTGGACCGGCAGCGGCGCCAGCACGGCGGGCGGACCCGACTCGCCGTCCTCGAAGACGACCGGCTTCCCGGCCCAGGCTTCGCACATCGCCGCAAGCACGGCCTCGAAACGGTCGCGCTTCTCCGCTGGCGCAACGTCGAATGCCGCGAGCGTCGCTTTGCGAAATCCGCGCCCAACTCCGAGGATCACGCGCCCCTCGGACACGCGGTCGAGCACCGCGACCTCGGCCGCCGCGTGAAGCGGGTGGCGGAGCGGCAGCAGATAGGAGGTCGTGCCGAGGCGGAGCGTCTTCGTGCGGGCTGCCGCCACTGCGAGCAGCAGCAACGGCGCGGGGATCGCACCCGGCGCGAAATGGTGCTCGGGGATGAAGATCGAGTGAAAGCCCAGCGCCTCTGCCCGCTCGGCCTGTGCGGCGAAACCGGCCGAGAGGTTCCCGTCGTCGAACAGCCAGGGCGTGAGCCCGATCTCGAGGGGCGTGTCCGACACTCACCCACTATAGAGGGTCCGGTCGAGAAACATGTGCCCCGAGTGCCCTATCCCTGTACCATGTCCCGCTTCTGGAGACCGGACGGTTCCGGCTCCAAGAATCACCCCCCGAGCCCCCCATGCACGTCGATTTCACGCCCGAGCAGAAGAAGCTCCGCTTGGAGATCCGGGCCTACTACCGCGAGCTCTTCACCCCGGAGCTTCGCGCCGCCTTCGACGCCGAACTCGAGCAGATGGGCGGCCCGGTCTTCCGCGAAATCGTGCAACGCATGGGCAAGGACGGCTGGCTCGGCATCGGCTGGCCCAAGGAATACGGCGGCCAGGCCCGCTCGCCCCTCGACCAATTCATCTTCTGGGACGAGACCTACCGGGCGCGCGCACCGCTCCACATCATTCCCGTGCTCACGATCGGCCCCGCCCTGATGGAGCACGGCAGCGAGGAGCAGAAGCGGGCTCTCCTGCCCAGGATTCTCTCGGGCGAACTCTTCTTTGGCGTCGGGTACACCGAACCCAATGCAGGCACCGACCTCGCCAGCCTCCAGACCCGCGCCGCGCGCGACGGTGACGACTGGGTGATCAACGGGCAGAAGAGCTTCACCACGTTCGCCCATACGGCGGACTACATCTGGCTCGCCGCACGCACCGATCCAGACGTGCCGAAGCACGCCGGGATCTCGCTGATTCTCGTTCCCACGGATACACCCGGCTTTTCGGTCACCCCCATCTGGACGCTCGGCAAGGAGCGCACGAACGCCACCTACTATCAGGACGTGCGCGTTCCGGTATCGAACACGGTGGGACCCGAGGGCGGCGGCTGGACGCTCATCACGTCACAGCTCAACCACGAGCGCATCGCGCTGGCTATCCCAGGCCACTGCGAAGCCATGATGGACGAGGTCTGGCGCCACGCCGGCAACACCCCGGCGCCGGGCAGCGGAAGCATGCTCGATCAGCAGTGGGTGCAGGTGAACCTGGCACGGGTGTACGCAAAGCTGCGCGCCGTGCAGGTACTGAACTGGCGCTCGGCCTGGTCGATGACCGAAGGCGTACCCAACATGGCCGAGGCCTCTGCCCTCAAGGTGATGGGGACCGAGTTCTTCGTCGAGGCTTACAATCTACTGCTCGAAATTACCGGCGCCGCGGGGATCGTGCTCGAGAACGAGCCGGGGTGCCTCTTCGGTGGGCTCCTCGAGACCGCCTACCGGGGCGCGACGACGCTCACCTTCGGCGGCGGTGTGAACGAAGTGCAGCGCGACATCATTGCCGCGGCCGGCCTGGGCATGCCCCGGGGCCGGGCGCGAAAGTAGGAGGCTGGCGATGGACCAGGCCGCGTTCGAGGCAAAGATCCACGAGTACGTCGGGAAGCAGGAGGGGCCCCCCTACACCTGTCCCGACACCGTGAACGAGCCGATGATTCGCCACTGGTGCGAGGTGATGGGCGACGAGAACCCCATCTACACCGACCCGGCAAAGGCCAAGGAGTCGGTCCACGGCGCGATCGTGGCGCCGCCCAGCATGCTCCAGGTGTGGGATATGCGCGGCTACCCGATGCACGATCCCTCCTTGATCCAGAACGCGCAGCGCGAGTTGCACGCGATCTTCGACGAGGCGGGCTTTACCGGTGTCGTCGCCACCAACACCGAGCAGGAATTCCTGCGCTACCTCGAGCCCGGTGACACGGTGATCTCGGAGACGACGATCGAATCGATCTCCGAACAGAAGGCCACGGCACTCGGCGTCGGCTACTTCATCGTGACGCGCACGGCATTCCGAGACCAGAAGGGCGAGGACCTCGGCTGGCTCACCTTCCGCGTGCTCAAGTTCAGGCCCAACCAGCAGCCGGCTGCGGCGGGCGACGCCGCCGCGCAACCGGCCAAACCCCGGCGCATCCGGAGCCCCGAGGGCCCGGACAACGCCTGGTGGTGGCAGGGATTCCGCGACGGGAAGCTGCTGATCCAGAAGTGCAGCGACTGCGGCCTGCTCCGCCATCCCTGTCGGCCCATGTGCGGTGCGTGCCAGTCTATGAACTGGGAGTCGATCGAGGCGTCGGGCAAGGGCACCGTGCACAGCTACACGGTGATGCACCACCCGCCCGTACCGGGGTACGGGTTTCCGATTCCGATCGGCCTGATCGACCTGGAGGAGGGAACGCGCATCGTGGCCAACATCAAAGGCTGCGAGCCCGACGACATCCACATCGGCATGAAGGTCGAATGCCTGATCGAGCCCGCGGGCGAAGACGACGATCTGATGCTCCCCTTCTTCTATGCGGTGAAATAACCGACATGGACTTCCGCTTCACCGAAGAGCAGGACGCGCTCCGCGAACTGGCGCGCGAGATTCTCGAGAACGAGATCTCGCCCGAACGGCTCAAGGAGAGTGAGGCAAGCGGCGAGTTCTTCGACCGGGAGGCCTGGGCGCGGCTCGCCGAGAGCAACTTGCTGGGGCTCGCCGTACCGGAAGCCCAGGGGGGCATGGGCATGAGCTTCCTCGAGCTCTGCATGCTGCTCGTCGAAGCGGGGCGCACAGTGGCGCCACTGCCGATTGTTCCGGCGTTGGTGTACGGCGCGCTTCCGATCGCGCGCTTCGGCAGCGACGCCCAATGCGACCGCTGGCTAGCGCCCGTGGCGAAGGGCGAGGCCATATTGACGGCAGCGCTCGGCGATGGACCCCTCATTTCGACGCGCCGCGAGGGCAGCGAGCTGGTGCTCGACGGCGTGTGCCGGGGCGTACCCGCGACCGAGTACGCCGAGCGCGTGCTCGTACCCGCTGAGTTGGACGGGGACCAGGCGCTGGTGCTGGTCGACCCGAAGCAGGCCGGAGTGCGCCTCGAGAGCTACCGGACTTCCCGCCACGAGCCGCTCGCAACGCTCACGCTCGAGGATGTGCGCGCCGAAACCGATGCCGCGATCATCGCCGCCGGCATCGTCGACTGGCTCACCGAGCGGGCGCTCGTCGCGGCGGCGGCGACGCAACTCGGCGTCTCCGAACGCGCGCTCGAGATCACGGTGGAATACCTGAAGGAGCGCCAGCAATTTGGTGCGCCGCTGGGGGTATTGCCGCCCATCCAGCACCGCTGTGCGGACTGCTACGTGGCCCTCGACTCGCTGCGCTGGCTGACCTGGCAGACAGCCTGGAAACTCGCCGACGAGCGCCCGGCTACACGCGACGTCTGGGCGACGAAATTCTGGGCGGCGTCGGCGGGCTCCCAGATCGGGACGGCGACCCAGCACCTTCACGGCGGCATGGGCGTCGACATGGACTACCCCATCCACCGCTACTTCCTCTGGGCGAAGCAGCTCGAACTCCACCTGGGCGGGGCGACGCCCACCCTGGTGAAGCTCGGCGCAGACATGGCCCGCACAGGGCCTCAGGAGCTGGCATGAGTCTCGAGAGCCGAACACTTTCGGAAGTCAACGTGGGCGACGCCCTTCCCGAACTCGCGATTCCGCTCACGACGAGCCTGATCGTCTCCGGCGCAATCGCGTCTCGGGACTTCACGCCCGTCCACCACGACAAGGCCGCTGCCCAGGCGTCGGGTGTGCCCGATGTGTTCATGAACATCCTGACGACGAACGGTCTCGTCGGCCGTTACGTAACCGACTGGGCGGGACCGAACGCGAAGATCCGCAACGTGCAGATCAAGCTGGGCACGCCGAACACGGCCGGCGACACCATGACCTTCAACGGATCGGTCACCTCCAAGCAAGATGACGAGGTGACGGTCGAACTGGCGGGCAAGAACGCCTGGGGCGACCACGTCACGGCTTCCGTGCGCGTGGCGCTGCCCCAGTAGAAAAGGAACTCCGCATGGACCGATCACTCCGGGACCAGGCCGTCATCGTCGGCATCGGAAAGACCGACTTCACCAAGAACTCGGGTGTGTCCGAGATTGCTCTGGCGAGCGAGTGCGTAAAGAACGCCATCGACGATGCGGGCCTCAAACCCAGCGACATCGACGGCATGACGAGCTTTACCCTCGACACCAACGACGAAGTGGATGTCGCGCGGAACGTGGGCTGCGGCGACATGACCTTCTTCAGCCGCGTGGGTTACGGAGGCGGGGCGGCGGTCAGCATCGTCCACCAGGCGGCCATGGCCGTCGCAACCGGCTCGGCGAATTACGTGATCGGCTGGCGCGCATTGAACGGCCGCTCGGGCCAGCGCTACAGCGACGGTGTCTCCGGAGACATCGTGACCAGCGACCTGGTCCACTGGGGCTACTACATGCCCTTCGGCCTGCTCACGCCGGCCTCCTGGGTGGCCATGTTCACCCAGCGCTATATGCACGAGACCGGTTGCAAGGCCACCGACCTGGCCGAAGTGTGCATGGCGCAGCGCAAGCACGCCGTCAACAACCCGGACGCCTTCTTCTACGAGCGCCCCATGACGCTCGAGGACCATCAGACAGCGCGCATAATCGCGGACCCGCTGCGCCTATTCGACTGCTGCCAGGAGACCGACGGCGGCTGTGCCTTCGTCGTAACGACTCCCGAGCGGGCGCGCGACCTGAAGAACAAGGGCGCCCTCATCCACGGAATCGCTCAGGGCATCGGCGACGACCAGGAGCAGATGACGAGCTTCTACCGCCCGAGCATCGCGCGTGTGACCGAGATGGAACTGCTCGGCAAAAAGATGTGGGACATGGCCGGCCTGGGCCCGGACGATATGGACTGCGCCGTGATCTACGACGCCTTCAGCTCGATCGTGCTCTTCCAGCTCGAGGCCTTCGGATTCTGTGGCTTCGGCGAGGCGGCTGACTATGTGAAGGGCGGTGCGCTCGAGGTGAGTGGGCGGCTGCCCACCAATACCCATGGCGGCCAGCTCAGCGAGGCCTACATCCACGGCATCAACGGAGTGAACGAGGGCGTGCGGCTCATCCGCGGCACGTCCACGAACCAGCCCGAGAAGAACGAGAAAGTTCTCGTGACCAGCGGCGTGGGTGTCCCCACGGCGGCAATGGTGCTCGGCCAACTCGACTAGAGGAGAAGAGAAATGCGCGAATCAGTGGTCGTAGAGGCAATTCGGACTCCCATCGCCAAGGGCAAGATGGGCCGCGGCGGCCTCTCCGGAATCCACCCTGCGAAACTCCTGGCCACGACCTTGCAGGCCGTGGTGGAACGCGCCGGGATCGCCCCCAAAGACGTGGAACAGGTAATCGGCGGCTGCGTCACCCAGGCCGGCGAGCAGTCCTGCAACATCGCCCGCCACTCCTGGCTCAGCCGGGGCGACGGCTGGCACACCGGCGGCACCACTGTCGATTCCCAGTGCGGCTCGGGCCAGCAGGCCAACCACCTGATCAACGCGCTGGTAAAAGCGGGCAGCATCGACTGCGGCATCGCGGGCGGCGTAGAAGTGATGAGTCACGTCGGTCTCGGTGCCAACGTCGTCAACGGCCCCGGCTTCTTCCTGCCCGAGGACTACCCTTGGGACCAATGCGCGAGCCAGTTCGAAGCCGCGCAGCGGATCGCCGACAAACGCGGCATCACCCGCGAACACGTCGACCAGTTCGCATTCGAGAGCCAGACGAAGGCCGCGAAGGCGCGGGCCGATGGGCGCTTCAAGGAAGAAATCCTGCCCATCGAGGCCCCGGCACTCGGAGACGACTCGGCGCCGACGGGCGAGACGCGCACGGTCAACCAGGACGAGGGTATCCGCGAAACGACGCTCGAGGGCCTGGCACAGCTCAAGCCCGTCGTCGAGGGCGGTATCCACACGGCCGGAAATTCCTCGCAGATCTCGGACGGCGCTGCGGCCATCCTGTGGATGACCGCAGACCGGGCAAAGAGCCTGGGACTCACCCCGCGCGCGCGAATCATCCAGGACGTGGTGGTCGGCACCGACCCGTATACCCTGCTCGACGGCCCGATCGATGCCACTCAGGAACTCTTCCGCAAAACGGGCATGTCGATGAGCGACATCGACCTCGTGGAAATCAACGAGGCCTTCGCAGCCGTGGTGCTGAGCTGGGCGCGGACGATCCCCGGCGTCGACATGGACAAGGTCAACGTCAACGGCGGCGCGATCGCACTCGGACACCCGGTGGGATGCACCGGCTCTCGACTCATCGTGACAGCGCTCCACGAGCTCGAAAAGCGCGACCAGAGCACGGCGCTCATCACCATGTGCTGCGGCGCGGCCGTCGGCACGGGCACCATCATCGAGCGCCTCTAGGCGCGGTTACCGGGCTCGTGCGCCCGTGTGGAGAAAACCCGGCGCGGGCACGACGCTCGAGGGTGCGGACACGAGCAGGGCCCGGGGCGTGGTGAGCGAGACCGCGGCGACCCGGGGGATGGCGGTGAAGGCCGGCCAGGGATCGGGCACTGGCGAACTGCCGCCCGGGCTATCCTCCGGCGGATGACGGGAGAACTCCTGCTGACACTCGCCGGCGGCGCGAGCCTATTCGCCTGGCTCGTGCTCACGTTCGGCCACGGGCGCTTCTGGCTCGGCGACCAGCGCCTCGGCGGCGACCCACCGGCGCCCGATCCCTGGCCGGCCGTCGCCGCCGTGATCCCAGCGCGGGACGAGGCCGACGTGATCGCCCAGACGCTGGGCGCCGTACTCTCCCAGGATTACCCGGGGCCCTTCCACGTGGTGCTGGTGGACGATGAGAGCAGCGACGGCACCGCGGACGCCGCTCGCAAAGCTGCCGACTCCCTCGGCCGCGCGGAATGCCTCGAGATATTGCAGAGCAAGCCGCGCCCCGAGGGCTGGGTTGGAAAAGTCTGGGCGCTTCACACCGGCATCGAGCACGTGAAGGGCGTCTGGCCAGAGACCGACTTCCTGTGGCTCAGCGACGCCGACGTGGCGCCGGCAGAACGCACGCTGCGCCGACTCGTGGCCAAGGCGTGCGCCGAACGGCTCGACCTCGTTTCATTGATGGTGAAGCTCCACTGCAAGCGGGGCTGGGAGCGACTGCTCGTACCGGCCTTCGTCTACTTCTTCCAGAAGCTCTACCCATTCCCCCGCGTCAACGATCCGCGCTCGCGCACGGCGGGCGCCGCCGGGGGGTGTGTCATCGTGGGTACCGAAGCGCTCGCCCGCGCCGGGGGCATCGAGGCGATCCGCGGTGAGATCATCGACGACTGTGCGCTCGGCCAGCGCATCAAGCAGGGCGGCGGAATATGGCTCGGTCTCGGAACCGAGGAACACGGCGTCCGGCCCTACGCCGGAATCGGAGAGATCTGGGACATGGTCGCGCGCAGCGCCTACACCCAGCTCGGCCACTCGCCACTCCTGCTGCTTGGAACGCTCGTGGGGCTGCTTCTTATTTACGCGACCCCGCCTGCCCTGCTGCTCGCGTGGCCGCTCCACGCGAGTGCCCCCGCCGCGCTGCTCGGAGGCGCAGCGTGGCTCGCGATGGCCGTCACCTTCCTCCCGACGCTGGTCCTCTACGGACGCACCCCGCTGCTCGCCGCCGCCCTTCCCATCGCCGGAACCCTCTACGCTGGCATGACCCTCGACTCGGCGCTGCGACACCACCGAGGCGAGGGCGGGCGTTGGAAGGGACGCGTGGGGGCTGGGCGAGCAATCGTACTCGCCCTGATGGCAGCGACGCTCGGAGCCACGTCGCCGGCGTTCGCGGACCCGCCCGAACTCGAGCCCTGGCAGCAGAACCCGGACGGCGCCATCGAGGCTCCGAGCTTCGCGGTGGCACTCGACTACCCGTCCGGCACCTGCGCCTACTATACGACCATCGATGGAAACGACGCTTCGGCCTACCCCTTTTCGGTTAGACCCGAGTACTGGGGTGTGTTTGCCACTCAGCTCCTGGTCGGTCGAGCGGCCGTCACCTACACGGACCCGGTGGCCGGGGTCCCCGCCCTGCCTTCGAAAGCCGGTCACCTGGCTCTGGTCCTCGCGTCCCTGGAGATTCGCACCGCCTGCTAGCGGGGTTCCCGATTCGGAGACTCGATCTGACGCCTGTCTGGACCACCGAACGCGCGAACGCATGGTGGGCCCGGCAGCCCTGGCTCGTCGGGTGCAACTTCATTCCGAGCACGGCCATCAACCAGCTGGAGATGTGGCAGGAGTCGACCTTCGACGAGCCCTCGATCCGGCGAGAACTCGCCTGGGCCGCCGGCCTGGGATTCAACGTGTGCCGTGTATATCTCCACGACCTGCTGTGGGAGCAGGACTCCGACGGCTTCCTGCGGCGCATCGGTGTATTTCTCGACCATGCTCACCAAAACGGAATCGGTGCAATATTCGTGCTCTTCGACGACGTCTGGTGCTCCGAGCCGAAACTCGGGCGACAGCCGGACCCCCACCCCGGCCGCCACAACTCGGGCTGGGTGCAGAGCCCCGGCCTGCCCACACTGCACGCCTACCCTAACGACCGCGACGTACCCGCAAGACTCGAAGCTTACGTGCACGGCATCGTGTCCGCGTTCGCAAATGACCCGCGGGTCCTGACCTGGGACGTGTACAACGAGCCCGGCGGCTATCCATCGCCGCTCTCCGATCCCGTCGGCGAAGCCTGCTTACCCCTCCTGCGCGATGCGTTCGACTGGGCACGCGGCGCATCGCCCAGCCAGCCGCTCACGTCCGGGCTCTGGTCGGTGCCCACGGCGCCTTTGCCCCCGGCGATCGAGGCGCTGCAGCTGGAGCTGTCCGACATCGTCTCCTTTCACCACTATGGACCCGCCGACGCTCTCGAACGGCTATGCGAGCACCTCCGCTCCCTGACCGACCGGCCGCTGCTGTGCACGGAGTATCTCGCGCGAAACCTCGAGAGCCGTTTCGAAACACACCTTCCGGTCTTTCGAGAGCGTGGCATCGGGGCGATCAGCTGGGGACTGGTCAGCGGCAAGACACAGACGGTCTATCCCTGGTGGAGCTGGTTCGACGATGAGCCCGAGCCCGAGCCCAAAATCTGGTTCCACGACATCTTGCGACCCGACGGAAATCCCTTCGACCCGAACGAAACCGCTTTCTTGCGGCACTTTCTCCGGGTCCGCGAAGGCACCACCTGAGCCGGACATCGACTCGATCGCGACCGTCGCAACCTTCCACCGCGACCCGGATCCAAGGTCTGCGACCGGATTTGGCCCGGGAATCCCCAATCTCATGCCCACCACCGTTCCGGGTCGCCTTTGGCCCACCGGAAAGTAGGCGGAAGCCCCATCGCTGTGCTACCTAACGGGCTCCTCGCATCTGGGAGAAGCTTCATGAGACGTCGGAGAAATTGGCCGGCCATCATTAATCGCTTGAATGAGAGTCGCAAGGGTGAGCTCCGAATCCGAATGGGCTCCCCCGGCAGTGCACAGGTAACGCGGTGCCGCCTATTGGCGGAGTGGTCGAACTTGGAGGTCACCACCGTGGGTTCTTTCCTGAAGCTTCGCCTTCGGTCTTAATAGGCGTCTCTTTTCCACCCCACAGCCTCGCTGCTTTCGGTTCTGATCGGCACGTGCGCCGAAGCCGGGTGCTGCTCGTTCTCATGCTCGTGACCGGCGGTTCTGCAGCCGTCACCTGGTCGATCGGCAGCCGATTGTCCGCACCGGTGCCCCGCGAGATCGGTCCGCCCCCAAGTACGCTCCCCGGTGCAACGGCGGTTTCTTTCTCCAGCGCATCCGGTAGTCACATCCGGGCCTGGCATGCACCTGGGCGGCCGGGGCAGGGGTCGGTCGTGTTGGCGCACGCGCGCAACGGCGATCGGCGGAGCATGCTAGGCCGAGCGGAGTTCCTGCACGACGCGGGTTACTCGGTCCTGCTATTCGATGCTCAAGCGCACGGCGAAAGCCCGGGCAACCAGACCACATTCGGCCACCTCGAGGCCTTCGATGTAGCCGCAGCCGTTTCCTTCGCGACATCCCGGGATTCGGACTCCCCCACCGCCGTCCTCGGCGTCTCCCAGGGGGGCGCAGCGGCGCTTCTCGGACCGTCTCCGTTACCCGTTTCGGCCCTCGTCCTGGAGGCCGTCTACTCCACGCTCCCAGAAGCCGTTGCCAACCGGATCGCCATTCGGCTCGGAGAGCCGGGCCGGTGGCTGACCCCCCTGTTGACCTGGCAACTCGAACCACGGCTCGGTGTCTCAGCCGAAGCTCTCGCACCCATCGGCGGGATCCGCAACATCGAAGCGCCGCTTCTCCTCGTGGCGGGAGAGCGGGACCGACACACCACGCTCGATCAGTCGCGCGCTCTCTATCGCGCAGCACCGGAGCCCAAGGAGATGTGGGTCGTGCCGGGCGCCGCGCATGGGGATTTCCACGGCTTCGCACCTCGGGAGTACGAACGTCGGGTCCTCGACTTCCTGGACCGCACCCTGAGGCAGACGTCGAGTGAAGCGGAACGCTGAGTGCACCACACGAGCCATCTTCCCGTTCTCCAGGCCACCGAAGCGACCCCGGGAGTTGGTGCTACCGTCCCCCGGCCATGAGTTTTTCCATCGGCATCGTCGGTGCGACCGGCGTCACCGGTGAGGTGACGCTGCGCATCCTCGAAGAGCGCTCGTTCCCCATCAAAGAACTCCGATTGTTCGCCTCCCGGCGCTCCGCCGGCCGGGCGATCCGCTGGTTGGATCGAGACTGGACGATCGAGGCGCTCGACGACGGACATTTCGACGGCCTGGACCTCGTGATCAGCGCAACGGATGCTTCGATCGCACGGGAGCAGGCGCCCCGGATGGTCGAGGCCGGCGCGATCGTGATCGATCAGTCTTCGGCATTTCGGCTCGACCAGTCGGTTCCCCTGGTCATGCCCGAAATCAACGGTGCCGACCTCGAATCCCATCGGGGAATCATTTCCGGGCCCAACTGCACGACAGCCGTCGCTGCGATGGCACTCGCTCCGCTACAACGGGCCGTCGGTATCGAATCCATCATCAGTTCCTCCTACCAGTCGATCTCGGGCCGTGGCCGCGACGGAATTGCGGAGTTCCTGGATCTCTCGCGCAAGGCCGTCGAGCAGCCCGATGCGCTGCGCGGGCACGAGAGTCTGGCGCTCTTGGAAGCGCAGCAGTTTCCCAAACTGCCGGCCTTCAACGTCTTTCCGCAGTGCGAGAGCTTCCTCGAAGGAAGCGATATCTCGACCGAAGAAGAGAAAATGGAGGCCGAGATGCGGAAGATGTTCCACGCACCAGAACTCCTGGTGCACGCGACCGCGGTCCGCGTTCCGGTCCTGGTCGGGCACTCGGTATCGCTCGGGATGAGCCTGCGGCGAGAGACCTCACCGGAAGAGGCTCGAGAATACCTGTCCGGCTTCCCGGGTATCCGGGTCGTCGACCGGCCTTGGGAAGGTGAATACCCGACACCGATCGACTCGGCCGGAATCGACGAGGTCCTCGTGGGACGCGTGCGGTCACTGCCCTCCCTCGAGAACGGGCTTTCCCTATTCGCCTGCGGCGACAACCTGCGCAAGGGAAACGCGCTCAACGCCGTGCAGGTTGCAGAGCGCGTACTCGGCATCGCCTAATGGCCCTGTCTGTAGATCTCGAGGCTCCGGAATCCCGGGTCCGGGCTGAACCTGCCGGATGCTGCCAGCTGGATCCTTGAACGAACACATCGAACCGAACGACTGCATCTTCTGCAAGATCGCAAACGGGCAAGCGCCCGCCCACCGCGTCTGCGAAGACGAACGAACGCTGGGATTCATGGATATCTTCCCGGTGGCCGAGGGTCATACGCTCGTGATCCCCAAGGCCCACTGCACGAACCTCCTGGATGCGGACGCGCGGGATCTCGAGGCCTTGATCGCGCGCTCCCAAGCCGTTGCGCACGCGATCCGCGAGGTGATCGATCCGGATGGAATCGGTGTCTTCCAGCTAAACGGCGCCGCCGCGGGTCAGACCGTATTCCACTATCACATGCACCTGATCCCGCGCACGCGAGGCGATACGCTCCAGATCCACACCCGCACACCCGGCGACCCGGACCGGCTCGCCGAGACGGCACAACGACTCGCCGAGGCGATCGCTGCCAGGCGGGCGGTGGAGCGGTAAGGTGTCGGGTCCCGTGACGCGGAGCGGGTCTGCTCTCGCAGCCGCGCTGGCGGTCATCGGGCTCTCGTGCACCCCTCTCCCCCCCGTCGACGATGGCTTCGAGACCCAGTGGTCGGCCGCCGGGGCACAGTGCGACACCTATTCCGTGTACTGCAACGTGACACTCCGCACCGCCTGGAAGGAACGCGCTGCACCCTTTGCATCCGCGTGCAAACGGGAGCTGGATCGCCCGGATCCCTCGGGGTACCGGATCATCGTCACCCTGGGCGCCGCCGGCGAGATCCTCC